>JGI24731J21663_1002510_pt1 | contig 11042 bp, 10 predicted proteins | sample EPASupsiteHSE605_FD_21663 | JGI IMG/M metagenome (IMG submission 21663) | reverse complement strand
AACTTAATTGTGGATCATCAATTTAAGGTCAAAACCATATCAGCTGATGGAAGCTACCAAATAATATGTTCGATAATTAGGTTTTTACGATACTAGTTTATTTGCTTCCATCACAAAACGGCCTATTTTTCAATTTCTAACTCATTATCCCATTCTCTTTTTTCATTCCCTTCCACATATCACTCGTCTCTCACCTCCACAAGCGCCCTTATATTTGCAAGCGGAGTCCTCGGGGCAATTCCACAGCCGGGTGCGAGGACGTCCACGCCGTCTAAAAGGCACTGTTTTGCTTCTGCTTTCACAGCATCGGGAGTTCCAAAGAGCAGGGGTTCGTGAGGGAGAGACGTTTCCTATTACTCTTGCCCTGTCTCCTATTGCTTCTTTTGCGGCTCTTATGCTAACTTTTTCTTCGATGCTTATGGCTTAGAAACCGCACTCTGAGAGGGATTTCAGGGAACTTTCAACGTCTCCGCAGATGTGGAGAATTATCGGGCTTTTTACTTTTTTGCAGAGGTGTTTGTAGAAGGGTTTGACGGAATTTTCAAGAACTGAAGGAGGCATCATTCTTGAGCCTGTTCATTTATTTAAAATTTTTTAATTATTGGTCTAAAATATTTTTATATACTTTTTCCAATTTTTTATGGTATTTAACACCTGTCAAACTCTGTAATAGATATCTAAAGCACAAAAAGCAAAGTCTTATATGTAACTGAGTGAGTAAATGTTAAAAGTATATTTCTGAAAATTTAAAAAGAATCTTCTATAGAAGGTAGATAAAAAATGGTATGGGGGATAGATTTTTCCCCGAAAGGAACGGAAGCTCTTTACGTGGAGCACGAAGGAAAACTTCTGATTGAAATTGAACTTCTCAGTATGATGCAGATCTTCAATTCTTTTGATCCCGCTCCGTTTCATGAAAAAGAGCTTGACGCAAGCGCAGAAGTGTATATCTATAACTCGGTAGGAGAATTTCCTCTTAAAAAACCTCTTGAACTCATGATATATCTTCCCTCGTCAGAAATTGGTAAGGATACAGAAGAAACCCTTAGAAACGCTATCAAAAATCATTTTTCCTACAAAAAGCTCCTCACCGATGTAGAACTGAGGAGGATTCTTCAGCGGGGGAGAAGAAACATGATGATCGCCTTCGGCTTCCTTTTTCTCTGCCTGCTCATGATCCAGCTTCTCTCAACTTTAGAAGGAGGCCTGCTAAAGACCATGCTTTCCGAAGGTCTGACCATCATAGGCTGGGTTGCTATGTGGGAGCCTATTAACGTTTTTCTCTACGGATGGTGGCCTCTTGTCCAGAAAAAAAATATTTACCAAAAAATTCTTGGAATGGAGGTAAAAGTAAACAGTTGCCCTCTGAGATAAATAATGAAACTGTAATTTTATCTCAGTAAAAAATCCTGAACCTGTTTTCCCGTTCTGGTTAAAAGTTCACATCTTCAGGGATATTCAACAACCTTATCTGGTTTAAACTTCGCTCGGAAAATAAAAATTTCATTTGAAGAAAATTTCATCAAAAAATATTTCATTCGAGGATTTTCGCATCCACAATCATATGTAAACATCTGGAGAATATTTCTTTATCCGGCGGATCTCCAAAAAAGAAGCCTGACAGCTATAATCGATGCCTTGGAAAAAGAGGGATTTATCTGCAGGAAAGGGGACCCCAAAGACCGCAGGAAAACATCATGTCCCTTACCGAAACCGGCAAAGAATACAGAAATTGGCTAACCGCGGAGATTCAGGCGAAGGTATCTGAGATCCTTGATAGACTGGATGAGCAAAATTTATCAGAAATTTGCTGGGGTAATAAGAGTAGAATCAACAGACGAAATAAGGAACGGGATAGACCAATACATAGATCTGCCCAATGAAGATCCTGTAGCATTTTCTTGGAAATGCGGACTCGAGGAAAAAGAAAAGATTCTTGGTGGAATTATGGTATGAAAATATAGAGGATTTCGACAAATCCCAATTTTTGGTTGTTTATAAAGGGTATATAAGCAATTTATTGAAATAGGAAGTTTATCGAAAATTCTCTATAATTAGGAATCGATGCACTAATTAGGAACCGATGCGCTAGTTTTTTGTTTCGATATACAGCACTTTCATTCTTTTGTTTCGAAACATTTCGTTATCTTTTCCTGGTTATCACTGTTTTTTCTGCCTGTCTTCCCATATATTTTTCTGCCTGTCTTTCCATATTTTTCTGCCTGTCTTCCTATACTGCTTGATTTGAAATTTTTCTGTTTCTCTAAAACTCGATTAGGAAAAGACTTATGCTTGAAGTTCAGCTTCCCATTAGTGACAACGTCATCCAGTACGTATCTTTTTTAAAGATCAGGACGATATGAAAATATATGAATCCATATTTTTGATAGTTTGTTTAGGAAAATATGTAAAGGACTATTGAGTTGTAGAAGTTCCTTTTAAATTATATAATTTAAAAATACTTGCGGCACTTTTCTATATATAATCTTTTTGTGAGACTTTTATGTATACGTAATTTTTTTGTGCGAAATTTCTAACAATCAAAAATCAGGAAATAGTTCAGGACTCAGAAAAAGATGAAAAATAGTCAGATTGAGAATGTAATTAGGAATACTTATAAAGAGTTAGCAAAAAGTGGTTTATGGAGTTTAAACGAACCTACCAGAGCCAGTTTGAATTCCACGTGCCGGAGGCAAGGAATGTTAGCTTTGAGAGTGTACTAAGGCTTGCCTTATCCTGCCTCCTGAAAGATAAACAGGAGTGAAATGGATGACAAAGGGAGAACATGGAATAGGTGCATATGGTAAGATTAAGACGCTTTTATATATGACAAGGCCCTGGAATTGGCTCAGGATGCAAGTACCTGCAACAGCGCTAGGTATATTCTTCGGGTTTTACTTGCTTGATTCTCAATTTTATACTATTCCAGACGAGGTCATAAACAATTTTAGCGAAATTATCAAGGCTATTGTTACGGTGGCTTGTATAAGTGCCGGTGGGTATGTCATAAACGATTATTTTGATAAAGATATCGATGCTATTAATGAACCTCGTAGGCCAATACCGTCGGGAATAATAAGCGAGAACCTGGCTTTTATCGCATCAATGGCACTATTTGGCTTTGGATTATTACAGTCGTTTTTAATCGGATATCTAAACTTTATTATTGCTGGAATATGGGTTATTTTTGCAATAAGTTATGCTTACCGGCTTAAAAGAATAGGCTACGGTTTTGAAAGCATTATTTTTGGCTTCATGATGAGTTTAACTATACTATATGGTAGTATTGCGATTCTACACCTGCAAGATATTCCTTATATGCCGATCTTCTTTTTCACAGCATTTATGACTCTATATATGGCTGCAGCGCACATAACCGGGACTTTAAAAGACATAGATGGCGATTTGAAAGCCGGGTGTAAAACGATTACGATACTTCTGGGAAAAAGTAAAATCCGCTTCTTGATACCTTTTATGTATTTAGGTTCATTTGTTATGCTTTTATATTCGGCCTGGTTTTATCTGAGGTTCAACTTTCTGCTGCTATTACTATTAATCGGGGTAGCAGGATTAGTAATCTATTCGAATGTTAGTCTTTTAAGAATGTCTGATAAGCCATATGTCGCGAAAGCTTTGTCACGATCTAAAACCTATCTGTATGCCATATTTTTGATAATGGTTATCCAGTTTGTTTTTGTGAGTTGATGGTATGGAAGAATATAACAAGAAAGTGTATTTTAGTAATATATCACTGGGTAAGAAAATCCTGGCAATCCTGGCACTTATCAGGTTTCCGGCAACAATAATAACTGCAGGTTTAGTCGGTCTGTTTGCCATATCCACTATGCAGGGGTCTTTAAACCCACTTACAATTTTAACAGCCTTTTTTGCATATTTTCTTATAAGTGGTTCCGGATTTGTAATTAACGATTACTTCGATATAGATATAGACTCAGTGAATAAGCCCAATCGTCCTTTGCCTGCTGGCCTGATCAGCAAAAAGGAAGCATTATACATCTATGCGATAATGTTTATCGGCTCTATAATACTGTCTTTGCAAGTTAATCCGCTCTTTGCGATTATTGCCATTCCCAATACTATATTATATTCTATTTATTCTGTATATTTCAAAAGGTATGGGGGAATTATCGCTAATGCCATTATGGGCATCTATGCTGCATTAGTAGTACTATCGGGAATCAGCATTTCAGGAAATTTATCGATAATTGTAGTCGTCTATGCAACTTCACTGTTCCTGTATATGGTCGGTACTCAGATAATAATGGGTATAGAGGATATTAAAGGCGATAGTTTAAATGGTGCCCGTACTCTCCCAGTTACAATAGGTCTTAAAAAATCAATGATTACAGCTGTATCTCTCATGTTAATTGCTCTCTTTTTGCTATTCGGGACAATTAAGAGTATTTATGAGACAATCCCCATACTCGCAATTGCAGGCATCAACTTTTATATATTCTTCAGTATCGTTAAATCTCCCTCCCCTGAAATTGCCAAAAAGTTAAGAGTGTTTATGGCATTAAGCATGATTTTGACAGTCATTGTCATAATTCTAAGGGTGTGATATTCATGGATATTTGCAAGATTCGAGAAATAAGACAACACTTGATTAGCGAGCTATTAAGGTTACGGAAAGATGGAGGGTATTGGGAAGGATCACTAGGTTCGGATATCCAAAGTACGGCTGCTGCCATTATGGCACTGCGGTCTGGCGGTGATCACGAATCGGCTGCGATTGGCATTAAATTTCTGGAAAGCTGTCAGAACACAGACGGAGGCTGGGGTTTTGCTCCGGGAATAGCATCTGATCTAGATTCCAGTATTGCGGCATTATCAGTATTAACGATGTGTACTAATGAAGACCGGTATCAGCCTTGCATCAAAAATTGTCAAAAATACTGTGAAGATTATGACTTTAAAACAAGGCAATTGTTGAGCAAGCTCCTTTTATTTTTTTCAGGTATTGAGAATGATATTAAACTTCCGAGTATTAACGCAGAAAACCTCCCACATCCGGAGAAAATGATGTTTGATTTGGCAACCGGGTTAAAGTCACAAAATAAGGACTTAATTATGTCTTATAGTAAGTCCGTAAATGGATTAACGTCGTGGCGTGGGTTGGTCGCTATTACGGGAATAGCATATTTATCCCTATTAAAAATGGGTCTCAATGATGAAATGACAAAGCAGTGGATTAAAAAGGCACAAAACCCTGATGGTGGTTTTCCGCACACAAATTCTTTAGCCGTATGGGATACGGTAATTGCAAGTTTGGGGCTAATTGATGCAGGAATTGATCCCGCTTCTTCTGAATGGCTAATCTCGGTCCAAGATAATGGAGGAGGATGGTACTGGGATGCAGATGGCAGAGGATATGTGGATTTGGATGATATAGGGTATGCATTATTAGTTTTATTAAAAAGTGGATACTCTCTTTCAGATTATAGGCTTTCTAATACAGTACGTTTCATCTGCGATAATCAAAATACTGACGGAGGCTTTCCGACTTTTGAGAAAGGAGGTACGACAGATAATAGGTCGTATTGGAACTGTAGCGTACCTGATGTAACATCTCACGTACTAATAGCTCTTAAAACTGCTAACTTGAGCATAGAAGCTGAGAAAGCGGAGAGATGGCTATATAAAAATAAGGCAGATGGAATTTGGAAAGGCTTCTGGTTTAAAGATGACCTGTACAGCACTAAATCTGCGCTTGAGGCAATTAATAATGAATTTATCGATTTTAATAAAACTATCGATCTTAATAAAACTATCGATCTTAATAAAACTCAAAAAAGTGTTCTATCTTTGCAAAACGATAACGGAAGTTTTGGCTCACCAGAGAGTAGCATCGAGGAAACAGCGTGGGGAATTAGCGCACTCATCGAGTCAAATACAGATGACACGGATGCCCTTAATGTTTCCGTTAATTGGCTATGTGACAAGGTAAAGGAAACACTAAAAGCGTCATATGTCGGAGCTTTACCGCTATTCAATAAACGTTATTCCGATTCGATTTTTCCCATTGCGTTTGCTCTTGATGCATTTAACAAGTATCTGGATTCAGGAGAAGGAAATTCACATGCGTATGGAGGAGGGAAATTCACATGATTAAAAAAAATAAAATTATGGCCATTATATTTTTTGTATTTGTGGCTTTGTTATTCAGTTTACCTGTGTCCGCATCGTCTTCTGAGGAAGATCAAGTAAATTATGATGGCACACAATACGGGACAGTAAACAAGATACCTTTTGACCAATCCATGTATGTGCCAGGGAGCACATGGGTTTACAACGTGATTTATGATATCCATACGGATAACATTGGGAAAACGATCATAGCCTATTTCAACTCTACAGAGATCGTCGATAATACCGTACACACTACGTTCTCAATGGTCACTCCAACATATGTCGAGGGCCAGTTATTAAGCTGTAACATCTTCGAGAGAAAGACCAATACTACGGAGATATCGAGAAGTGATATGGGAATGTACCTGACTTTTGAACCTGAAATAATACATTTTGATTTCCCATTATATGCAGGTGAAGAATGGGAAGGAACAATAAATTATAGCGGTTCATTGTATGAATACCCCACTAACGGTATAGTCAATTATCGACAAAAAGTGCTGTATGAAGAACTGGTTAATACTAACGCAGGCTCGTTCAATACGATAGTAATAGACAGCTCCATGGAATTTCCCGCTATGGGTCAAGATATGACTGCCAGGTTATGGATGAGTGATGATGGTTTACTGGTTAAGAGAGACGCATATGTAAACGGGGTAAAAGTTCAGGAGATAGAGCTTGAATCATATTCCGTTTCTGTTGAATCAATGCTTAACCAGAATATGTTGGAAGTTTCTTTATTGAAGGACGAAGTGAAAAATTCTGTTCCGAAAAAAGACGCAAAGAAACTTAATTCGATACTAAATCAAGTCCAGCGTAATCTAAGGCTAGAGCAACAGCTATTAACTCAAAATAATACGAAACGTAATCTAAAATTCCTTAATCAAGCTTCGATTGAGATGGGCATCTTCATTAAAGTAGTTGCATCGATGAAGAACCTGGACCCCATAACCTCTGAACGTTTAATAACAGGTGCATCTGTTACACGCGGTCATATAGACTTGATAAAAGAGAATGTCAAATGAAAAATTTTTAAATTTGAGGCTCACCCTTCCCCTTATTTCTATTGAATTCATTGTTATGAGGTTTTGTGGATCGATCTGGTAACATTGACGTTATTCGGGATAAATACATGCTATGATGAAATTCAGCCTGGAGGAAACAAAAAATGCTAACATCAAAAAGGAAGATAGAGCATCTTGACATTTGTTTAAAAGAGAAAGTAGAATCGTACGGCAATGGTTTTGAAGATGTGCATCTATTACACCGTTGTCTCCCTGGGTTAAATAAATCGGATATATCTATAGATGCAACTTTTTTAGGACACAAATTTAATTCGCCGTTTATGATAGCATCCATGACCGGAGGGCATCCAGAGACTAAAAAAGTTAATGCAAACCTTGCGACAGCAGCAGAAGCTCTGGGCATAGGAATTGGCGTGGGCAGCCAGAGAGCAGCGATAGAAGACCCTACGCTTGAAGACTCTTATCGTGTAGTTAGGGACAATGCACCGACTGCGTTTATTTATGGTAACATTGGCGCACCACAGCTATTAAAGTATGATGTGGAGGATCTGGAACGTGCTGTGGAAACGATAGATGCCGATGCTATAGCTATTCATTTAAACTTCCTGCAGGAGGCAATTCAGCCTGAAGGAGAAGTAGATGCAAGGGGATGCCTGGAAAAAATCGCCGAAGTTGTAGAATCGCTGTCAGTCCCTGTGATCGCTAAAGAAACCGGAGCAGGGATTTGCCGCCTCGATGCTAATGCCTTGAAGATGGCTGGTGTTTCTGCTATTGATGTAGGCGGCAAAGGTGGCACAAGCTGGGCGGGTGTCGAGGTCTATAGAGCCAGGGCTAAATCTGACAACCTCGGCGAACACCTTGGAATGAAATTTTGGAACTGGGGAATATCCACTGTTACGAGCTTGGTTGAAGCAAATGTTGGGCTTCCGATGATCTCAACAGGTGGAATAAGAGATGGAGTTATGGCAGCTAAATCGTTAGCATTGGGATCGTCACTGGCAAGTGCTGCGCTGCCTCTGGTACCATCAGCCATGGTTAGTTCCGACAAAGTAATACAGCAGATGAAGATATACATTGAAGAATTAAAGGCAACAATGTTCCTCACTGGCTCAAGCTCGATAGCTGACTTAAAAAACGCTCCTGCTGTAATCACTGGAACCACACGTGACTATCTCAAGGAAAGAGGATTTGATTGTACGTCTTTTGCTAGACGATCATAAATAAGCTTTCTGCACAAAGACTCTAACAATCAAAGATCAAGAAATAATTGTGGACTCGAAAAGAGCATGAAAAGAATATAAAAAAGTCAGTTTGAGAATCGGTTAGAAAACTTATAAAGAGTTAACAAAATGTGGTTTATGGAGTTCAAACGAACCTACCAGAGCCAATTTGAACTCCACGTGCCCAGAGGCAAGGAATGTTAGCTTTGAGAGTATTTAAGGCTTGCCTTATCCTGCCTCCCGGGAAGATAAATAGGAGTAAAATGAACGACAAAGAAAAAATATGGGATAGGTGGACTAGTATGAAAATGAAGATACAATATATTGGTCATTCAACTTTTCATATAAACATCGATATTGATGATCAATTGTTATCCATAATAACAGACCCCTGGTTCGATAAAGGCGGGTTTATATTAAAAAGAGTGAGCAACCCGGCATTGAGTCTTAATGATATTCAGAGATGTGACCTGATGCTTGTATCTCATTCTCATACAGATCACTTTGATAACTTAACATTAAACCATGCTAGAAATAATTGGAAACCTACTATAATAGGTCCCAAAAGCGTTGTAAAAAAAGCTAATAAGTTCGGATTGCAAAATACTATAACTGTATTTCCTGGCGAATCTTTTGACATTTTTGGTATTAAAGTAAACGTTGTTCGTGCTCTTCATCCGATTATAGGGGGCAGGGACGCAGTAGGGTATATCCTGAGTTTTGACAACACTAATATTTACTTTTCTGGAGATACGGTCTATTCTGATGATGTTATAACGGATATTAAAGATTTCAAAATACATATTGCACTTCTACCCGTCGGTGCTGCGAAGTTTCTCTCCAGAAAAGTTGTAATGGATGTACATGATGCAACGAGGTTTGCTCTTGAAATCAACCCGGATATTGTTATACCGATGCATTATAATGCATTAAAGGGTACCGAGGCCGATCCAGAGAAAATTAGGAGTACCCTTTCGGATAAAGGTATTGAGCTTAGAGTCTTAAATCCTGGAGATATTACCTGGACGGACTGATGTAATAGATCCACTGCGTTGATTCCTAATTAATAAAAGGTCAGATAGCCATTTATTCACGGATAAAAGCTGACTGCAGGTTGCGAACTGCAGGCTACTGTATGCAGGTCAGCGCCGCGGAAAATCCGGAAACTTCATTCTCGGTTTAGCGCCATTTCATCCTGAAACCTGTCAAAGGTGGGAACTTATCTCCCAGTGGAGGGACACATTCCTCAATTAAAGAAAAGGTTCGTGAACTTCATTCGAATATTCGCACGTCCACAACCACATGCAAGACACCGGGAGAATATTTCTTTACCCTGCGGGTCTCCAGAATCTCTACTTTTTTTCCCAGGGCATCAGCAACTTTTCTTATTCTTTCCTGAAGCCTTGTCCTGGCTAGATTTTCCGGGACTGTTTCGTGATAATGCAGGATCCCTCCTCTTTTTTTCAGAGCCTTTATAGCAGGTTCAAGGTAGTGATGCGTGGTTCCCACATAACCCATAAGCACACGGTCGGCTGTTCCTTCCGGAGCGAATTCGGAGCAGTCTCCAAGGATTGGGACAATGATATCTTCCACCCGGTTCAGCCGAATGTTTTCCTTCAGGTAGGCAAAAGATTCAGGGTTTATTTCAATGCTTGTAATTCTTTTCGGCCTTGAGTGGACAGCCATGGGAATTGAAAAGTATCCTATCCCTGCAAACATATCCACAATGATCTCCCCTTTTCCCAGCCTGCTCATCCTCTTCCTCTCTTCAAGGTTACCTTTGGAATACATCACCTTTGTTACGTCCTGCTTGAAAAAACAGCCGTGTTCTTTGTGAACTGTTTCCATTCCACTGCCGAGAAGAAGTTCTCTTTTTGGCTGGCGGAACTGTCCTTCGATTCCAAAATCTCTGACTACAGTTCTGCATTTCGGATACATGGAAAGCAGAGCTTCGGCTATCAGGAGTTTTTTGTCATCGAGGTTTTCAGGAATACCGACGATTATGATTTCTCCCAGAATTTGCCAGCCTGATGGGACCAGTTCCAGTTCTGTTTTTGAGAGGGAGTCTTTCAGGTACTCCTTGAGAGGTTTCGTTTCATTTATAAATTCAGGTTTTTCCTGTTCGGTTACCGGAAAATCTCCTACTTTTTCTCCTGCTGCCTCAGTGACAGGGATTTCAAGAAAAGTGCCTTCTTTGGTGTGGAGTTTTCGGATTTTTCTTGTAGTATCCAGGAATTTTCCAGTGACTGCTTTTTCCCTAATTTCTTTTCCTTTCTCAGAGGGAATCCGGATTATCCTGTACATCGGAATTGAAGGATAGCATGCATGAGATTAATGCTTTTTGTTTGAGCTCTTCTGTAATTGAGCTACTAAAAATAATAAAACATTTAACGTAAAGCATATTATACATGCTGAAAAATCGGATGAACAAAAAGGTATAAGTAGTCAAAGATAGTTCATTTTTTGAACTGGTTAATCATCCCTTTGGAGAGCATGATCCTTTTTGGCTTTCCGGGGCGACCAATAGGGCTATGAAAACTTCTATGCCTAGTATCGTAAAAACCTAATTATCGAACATATTATTTGGTAGCTTCCATCAGCTGATATGGTTTTGACCTTAAATTGATGATCCACAATTAAGTTTTCG
>JGI24731J21663_1002509_pt1 | contig 11047 bp, 10 predicted proteins | sample EPASupsiteHSE605_FD_21663 | JGI IMG/M metagenome (IMG submission 21663) | reverse complement strand
TTATTCAGAAAGGATCAAATATGGTTTACTGAAAAAGACAAATATGGGGTCAGCTCCTTATATACGTTACAGGATTTTACTGATGTAAGAGAAGATACGCCCTTCGACAAATGGTATATGGCCGGAAAATTTGGTGCCGTCCCGGTTATTAAGTCACTTGAGACTTTATTTGATAATGAGGAATAGTGAATATAGTATTTTAATTATTTGCGAAGGAGAAAAAACAGAACCGCTGTTTTTTAATTCTATTCGCGATAGAATCATCGATAAAAGGTATGATATAGGCGATGTTAAAATAACGATCCGTCCAGAACCGGAGGTGGAAGATGAAAAAGAAGAAAGCTCCGGAGAAATTGAGCATCGTGCCTATAAAGGGAAAAAAAGGACAACCAAAACTCCGAAGGAAAAAATTACAGGGGCTCCTCCACTAAAATGGGTTATTGAAGGACAGAAAGAATTGTCCGAGGGGGTTTTTAATGAAGTCTGGGCTGTGTTCGACAAAGACCAACACCCCAAATGCAAGGAGGCTTTTGAAGAAGCGGATAAAGAAATTGATGGAAAGATAGTGCAATTAGCCTTTTCAAGTATATGCTTTGAATATTATATTCTTTTGCATTTCACAAAATTATATTATCTCTTTAATAAGTCTGAATGTAGGGATAGAGATTCTAATGGAAAAGACTTGCGTTATGATTGTGGGAGGAATACACATCCTAAAGATTGCCATGGAGAAAAGTGTATTAATGGATTTGCAAGAATGCATGGATTTTGGGAAGAAAGCAAGGGTGATACATCAATGTTTGGTTTAGTTGAAGATAAACTATTCAAGGGTTTTGTTTATTCACAATGGTTAAGGCACATTAGTGACATTACAGAAGGCGAGCGTCCTATTTATGAAAGGAACCCATATATAACAGTAGATAGACTTATAAAAAGATTAACAGGAGAGACAAATCAATGGAGATATTTATCTGTTGATAAGCCGGAAACAGTAGACAACGCTTTCTCAATTGAAGTAAGACCTGACAAACAGATCCAAATAGTTTCTATTTCTACCTGCACTGTACTTATTTCGGAAAATTCATTTGAAATTATTACAGATGGTGTAATTAAAAAAATGGGAAAAAGAATTCTTTTGCAAGATCAAAAACCTTATCATATTGATTGTAGTGATTGGAATTGTTCTGAAGAGAATCTTATTGTTTTTACTTATAATAATAACAAGATAGTTTTTGATTTTAATTACATAATAACCAGGATAAGTCTGCAAAAAGTTGCAAATCAATTAGTAAATCTTTCTGCCAAAGAATTAGAGGTTCTGCAGACTGAGATAAAAAATTCTATTTTATCCTCAAATGCCAACTAATATAGAAACAACGAATTAAGGAGTTATCTCAAATTTAATTTTATATTGTGGGAGGCTAAAAGAAAAGTCTCCCGCACTATAATCCCCGGTAAGTTAAATTTTACCGGGGATTATTTTATTCATAATGATTTGAAAATAATCTTAAAATTCGTAACAATTAGTATGCCATGAAAAATAATTGTAACATCTTTGCAGCTTTCATTATCCGAACGTCGTCTATTAAGGATAAAGTATATGTTTTATTTATCTAAGAGAGCCGACATTTAGTTGGAGCCCTATTTTTAATACAATGAAGGAATGGAGAGTACGTTGATTTTTAAAGTGTTTGGTGTTTTATTGTTTTTGGCGGAATTGATCTATTTTAAGATCGCAGACCGGCTTAATATTATTGACAAACCTAACCAGCGGAGTTCGCACGACAGAATTACATTGCTTGGTGGTGGAGTGGTTTTTTATTTTGGGGTGCTGTTGTACAGTATCTGGTTTGGTGTTCCGCATCAGTGGTTTCTTGCCGGTCTCACGCTTATTGCCGGCATTAGTTTTCTGGATGATATCCGCCCTATTCGAAGTAGTGTGCGCCTGGTGTTTCATTTCGCGGCTATGTTGCTTATGTTCAACGAATGGGGGTTGTTCTCTGACTTCCCAATCTGGTATGTGCTGATAGCGCTGGTTTTCTGTACCGGGGTGATTAATGCGTTCAATTTTATGGATGGTATCAATGGTATTACGGGGGCGTATAGTTTCGTGGTGCTGCTGGTTTTGTCGTTCATAAATAAGCAGGTGGTCGACTTTATTGATCACGATTACTTGTATACGGTGCTGATCGCTGTGGCTGTTTTTAATTTCTTCAATTTCCGTAAGAATGCCAAGTGTTTTGCCGGGGATGTGGGTGCCGTGGGTATTGCTTTCATTATTTTGTTTGCCTTAGGTAAGCTGATGTTGGTTACCGGCGATTTTAGCTACATTGTTATTTTAGCTGTGTATGGCGTGGACAGTGTGCTTACGATTATTCACCGCCTGATGCTTCACGAGAATATTTTCGACGCGCACCGCAAGCATGCGTACCAGATTATGGCTAACGAGCTGAAGTTGCCGCACGTGGTGGTTTCGTCTTTTTATGCTGCCATGCAGGCGCTGGTTATTGGTGGTTATTTTGTATTTTTCGAAAACCGGTGGACATACATCGCTGTTGTGATCTCCTTGCTCTGCGTTGCCTATGTGCTATTCATGAAGAAGTTTTTCTACCTCCACCTGCAACGGATGGCGGTTTAAGATAAGATATGATGGGCAGCGATATCAAGGGAATGAAAAAGGATTCGTACCTGAAAGAAGGGGTTTTGTACAATAGAATTATAAAAAAAATTATTGGTTGTAGTAATTGATTTATATTTTTACCTTTGCACCCGAATACCTTGAATGTGTTAGCTATCATTGAAATGCCCAAAATAGAAGTAAAATCTTTAGAAAATTTAAAAGCTGCTCAAAAATTAATTGATTGCGGAATGTATACAACAAGTATTCATTGCTCTTATTATAGTAGCTTTTTTTCTATGAAGTATTTTCTTCATAATCACCCTCGTAGGTCTTTGAGTTATACTACTCAAAACAGTTATAAAGAAAAAGACAGTCATACTTATATTTCTGATGAAGTATTTAAAAGAATAATTGACAGTAGAGATGCCCGGTATTTCCGAACTGAATACAGAATACTTAAAGAAGACCGGAAACGGGCCGATTATACCGATGAACAATTTACAGATTCGGAGAGTTTAGATAGTATACAAAGGTCGAAAAATATTCAGGCTACATTAAAAAAAGTATTAAGCAAACGATGAATATTACAACTTACATTAATGATTGGATCCAGAAGATGATTATTTCTTACCCCTGGATCTGTTTTAAATATGAATATTCTGCAAAAAGAAATATTCATTATATAGGTGTATTCCCCCAGACAAAAGTTGAAGCGAATGAGGCATATTGCAATGATGAAAATTTATTTGCCATTGATTTAGACTCCAAATACCCTGAACAGATTGTATTATTTGGGTCGGACGAAACTTTTTACAAGTTTACAGACAACGCAAATTGCTATAGTGGCTGTTTGTATAACACCAATGTAAATTTCTATGAATTGAATGATGAACTGTACGCATTTTCTTATGAATTGGATGCCATTACAGGAAAGAGTTCTACCAATTCGGATTACCCACTTGCACTAGCTGCATAATAAAATAAGACATGTCAACCTCTGTAGAAAAATCATCTTTTAGTTTTGTAAAGTATCTTATTTCTGATGCAAAGATTAGTGTATCAGAAAAAGAGATTAGCAAAAAAATCAATTTTTCGTTTACTCCATCCGGAATTATTGATGATAAAAGCAAAAGATTTAAACTTAAACTTCAAACAGAGGTAAGTGATAAAAACAAATCATTTAAAATAAAGCTTTGTGCTATTGGATTATTTAAATACGAAGGATCTATTGAAGATTCCATGCCCTTTTTTTGTATAAATGGCCCTGCTATTTTATTTCCCTACATAAGAGCCTATCTGTCTTCACTATCTGCTCTTTCTGGAATTCCATTGATATTGCTTCCTACAATTAATATGTCAGGATTAGCTGATACGTTGAAATCCAAAATAGAAATCACTGAATAATTCGTAGACAGTTGGAATAGCATAGTCACGAATGTTTAATGCTGCCATCGGACCAAACATCAAACTTATTCGACCATCCTGTTTTTGAAGCTTGTAAGGTGATTAAAGGCTAAATGAATAAATGAATCTTTGGCAAACATGGTTCGTTTGCGGTTGTTCCATGTTTCGAGCTGACTTTTAACCTCTTCGGGGGTTGCCGCATGTTGGTTTTGCATAATAAAGTCGACTGTAGACAGTAGCTCGAGAGCAAAGGATGAATAGAATCCTGAAAGAAATTGCTTCGTCTTTTGCACGATCTCATTATATCTGGCATTTTCGGAGGCATTCAGGTATTCTTCTATTTCCTTTTCGCCATCCATAACCGGCCAAATTTCCTGAAATGGTTTGGTATCTTTTGCACTGTATCCGGTTAAATAGCTGCCATTGAGATAATGTAATACATGCCTTACATTTCCGGAGTAAGGTCCGTAAAAATTAGGCCGAAAATCTAACTTAAAATTTTCTTTCCCTCCAAAGCGGCATAAGAAATATGAAACTTTCTCTGCAGCAAATTCCGAAATAAATTCTTCGTTACGTACCAGTTCATATAAAACGGCTAGCAGCATGGCTCTGGCAGGGGTAAGTTTTACTCTCTCTTTACGCATTACCTCTTCTATTTGAGAATTAGGTTCATATACCAAAACAGCAAATATTCATTTCTGGACGAAATAAGACTTCTATCTCCAATCGCAACATATGATTTATTGCATGCATCTGATGTGGCATGCGTTATCCCATTTGCACTTAAAACCAGTATTTTGTACAAAACATCCATTCTTAAGGACTGTTATATAAATAAAAGTTTATATTTGCACACCATTAATATACCAAAACAAACGATCATGGCATTGCCAATAAATATAAATCAATTGCTAAACGGTAAAACCGTTGAATGGGACAGACTGGAATTTAAGAAAGGTTGGAATCCGGAAGAAATAATTCATACGCTATGTGCTTTTGCTAATGATATTAATAATTGGGGAGGTGGTTATGTTATTGTTGGCGTTGATGAAAGTGACGGGATACCTATTTTACCTCCGAAAGGTTTGCCAATTAATAGTTTGGATGCCATCCAGAAAGAACTCGTGAATTTATGCAATAGGGTTGAGCCTTACATACAAGTAATATCTGAACCCGTATTATATCAGGATATGCAGATTCTGATAATATGGGTGCCCGGGGGTGACTTACGTCCATATAAAGCCCCGACAACTCTTGGAGAAAAAGGACAAAAAAGATATTTTATCCGTCATGGCTCTGTATCCAAAATTGCTAATAAAATTGAGGAAGATCAACTTGTTTCCTTAGCAGCCAAAGTCCCTTTTGATGATAGAATAAATCATCAGTCCGAGATTTCCGACTTAAATTTAGGGCTGATAAGGGAATTCTTACAAGAGATAAACAGTGATCTAGAGGTTGATGCGGCTAATTTACCTTTTATTGAGCTTTGCAAACAAATGCAAATAGTGGGAGGTACAACAGAATACACCAAACCAAAGAATGTAGGGTTACTGCTATTTTCGGAAAATCCTGAGAAGTTTATTCCCTGTTCACACATAGAATTAGTCCATTTTATGGATGAAATAGGTGACAAGTTTTCAGAAAAAATCTTTGCAGGAGCCATACATAAACAATTAAAGGATGTACTATCTTATTTGCAAAGTCAGGTTATTAAGGAAGGGGTATTAAAAGTTCCTAATGAAGCAAAGGCAATGCGTTTTTATAATTATCCTTACAGTGCTTTAGAAGAAGCAATAACCAATGCCGTGTACCATAAAAGTTATGACTTACGCAATCCGATAGAAATAAGAATAAATTGGAATAGCATTGAAATTCTTAGTTTTGAAGGACCTATGCCTCCGATAAAAAATATAGATCTTAAAAGAGAGAGAGTTATTTCTCGTCAATATAGAAATAGGAGAATTGGAGATTTTCTTAAGGAACTGGATTTTACAGAAGGACGCTCCACTGGGTTTCCTAAAATTTATAGAAGTTTGAAGAATAATGGTTCTCCTGAACCCAAGTTTGAGACAGATGAGTCGAACAGTTACTTCTTAACGACTTTATCGATACATCCGTTCTTTGTAGTACCTGATGAGCAAACAAGAAAGATAATGGATTTTTGTAAATCGCCTAAAAGTAGCCGGGAAATATTAGACTTTGTGGGATTAAGTTATCATAGCAGAAACCTAAAAAAAATAATAGATCCACTTGTTCACAACTATAGGTTATTTCCAACTAGTGAGAGTGTAAATAGTAGTACACTTAAATATATATCAAGAGAAGGACTTGAGTAATGTCAGAGTGTGTCAGAGTTAAAAAAACAAAAAAACAGATACATAATTGTTTTCCAATATATTACAATCAATTTGCAATTACAATAAATGATAAATGTGTCAGAGTGTGTCAGAGTTATGAATGAGATTTCTAACATTTGCCTGAATTAAGAGAATAAGTTAAGATAGTTTGCTTGTAAAATGGTGGGCGTATATTCCTTTTGGGGGTATACGCTTTTTTTATTATAAATAAGTCCTTTTTTTTCATTATTTTATAATTATTATATTATCTTTGATGCGTTGAAAATAGTATTGATTTAATATAAATTTATAGTAGTATTTACCCAATGAGCGAATTATCGAATGCTCCCCAAACTCCGGATAAGGAAGAAAAGGGGTTAGTTTTTTTGATGAGGTATCTGCAGGTGTTGTTTATCCATAAATGGATATTTGTCTCCGTTTTTGTAGTCGTGTTTGCCGGGGTTGTGTTGTTTGCCTTAAAACAGCCGAAAGTATACAATGCCCAGTACGAAGTTTTCTACAACGAGACCATCCGCGAATACATGGACGAGTCCGACGTACCGGTGGTAAAGTCGGATTTCGATAAGAATTTCTGGCTTAGCAATATGCTGAGCGGTGAAATCGCCCGTCTGACTGTGCTTCACTCCGGCTTGTCGTATTCGCAGGAGGAAATGCGGGGGCTGATTGCCGTGGAGATGGCGGACAAGAAAAGGGAGGACAGGGTGCCTATCTACAAGGTGACGGTTTCTTCTACCCGTCGCAACGAGATTCCTCTGATCATCAAGGCGTACCTGCAGGCGCTGAATGAGTTGCTGCTGAAGCATCAGGTGAGTAACTCGGAACGGTTTATCGGGTTTCTTTCGGATCAGCTGGATGATAATAACGACAAACTGAGTGATATTGATAATGAGCTGATGGGCCACGCTTCGGTGGAGTCGGGCGAGATTTTTGACGCGACTCAAATTACTTCCGACCTGGAGAGCTTCCGCACCAGGTTACTGAATTCCCAAATTAATTTAGCTACGGTGAAGGCGTCGAAAGGGCGTACGGAACAGGCGTTGAAGAACCTGGATGGCACGATTGTGAACGAGTCGGCTTTCTCGGAACCGCTCAAGGTGCAGTTGATGAACCTGGAGGTGGATCTGGCACGGGCGCTGACGAGGAACAAGGAGGATCATCCGTCGGTGAAGGCGATCCGTAATAATATAAAGCAGTTGAATGTGATGTTGCGCGATAGCTTAGAGCAGCGCATGGAGATAAAGAGCCTGGTGCAGAATCCGCTCAAGATTCAGCTGATGGGTAAGTTGATGGATTTGCAGATTACTGAGGTGTCTGAAGAGACGCAGGTGTTGTCGCTGCAGAAGGTGATTGCCGACCTGGAACGGATGACGTTGCCGGATACCACCGATGGGGTGCATCAGCAGTTGCTGCGCAACCGCGAGATGGTGTACATGACGATCAAACAGCTTAATTCGAAATTAATTGAGGCGCAGAGTACCGCAAGGGGTAGTCTGAGTCGTTTTGTGACGATAGACGAGGCTTCCACCCCGGTTAAAGCGGCTACCAAGGGGTTGTCGTTTTTTATGTTAGTGGCTTTTGTGCTGGCTGCAGCCCTGGGTGCCGGGGCTGTTTTTGTGTATGATATGCTGGACAACCGGTTGATGGTGCAGAGTGATTTCGAACGGTTTTACACCCTGCCTGTATTGGGTACCTTGCCCCGCATTAAGCGGAAGGGGGAAGGCGACTGGCTGTCGGAAGGCCCCGGTGGCAAGGGGTACGAGGGTTTGGCGGAGCTGAGTAGTGTGGCTGTGGGAGTGCGGCAGGCCATGAAGTACACAGACAAGAGACTGATTGCGGTGTGCAGCTCGCTCAGGCAGGAGGGCAAGTCGCTGATAAGCTGGCAGCTGGCACGAACACTGGCCGACAAAAATGTACGGGTGTTGCTGGTGGATATGGACTTTTTCGCGCCTAAGCTTACGGCCAAACTGGATAAAAAGGGAGCTATTGGCTTGAGTAATTTCCTTGCCGGCGAGTGTACGGTGGAACAGCTTTTGCTGGACTCGCCCCTTGCTAAACTTACCTTTACGGGGGTGGGTACGGCCGAAGGTAGACAGGATTTGTATTACGATCATCCGGCGCTGGGTGAGTTTATCACGCGTGTGCGTGGCTTGTACGACGTGGTGATTTTTGATACGCCGGCGGCGTTGTATATTCCGGATATCTTCAATTTTATGGATCTGATGGAGGGAGTGATTGTGATTGCCCGCCTGCGGGTGACTACCCGTACCGCGCTGGATAAGCTGTTGAAGATGAATACGGCTCACAACACAAAAGTGCTGGGGGTGGTTATTAACGATGTACAAACTTCGGTGCTGAATAAATACGGGGAGAACTACTATTATTCAGATCGTTATTATAAAGAGGTTCCTGAGAAAAAGATAAAGAAATTAGGTATGAAGGTAGCCATGGCGCTGGCAATTGTGGTGGTTTGTGCAACGGCTGGCTACCTTTCATTCCATTCAGATAAGGCGAAGGCCGGCAGACTTGTATTGCCGCCTCCTGCTGTGGCGGCTGTTCCTGCGGCGAATACCAGCCATGTGGTGGGTGCCGTGGTGGCGGATTCGTTGGTTACTGCGGCCGTGGTTACGGATTCGGCTTCGGTTCCGGCTGTTGTTGCGACTGCTCCTGTTTCGGATTCGGAATGGCTGGATACGGTGGTCATTGAACCGGGTATCCGGCTGACGTTGCTTGCGCAGAAATATTATGGGAATAAGGTGTTTTGGGTGTATATTTATATGGCCAACAACAAGGTGATCGCTAATCCGAACCAGGTGGCGGTGGGCACGAAGATTCGGATTCCGGCTCCCGGGATGTATGGCATTGATGCCGCAAACAATACTTCGGTGAAGGAAGCTACAGCTTACCAGTCTAAAATTCTTGCCGGCAATTGGACGCCGGTGGCTATGAACTAATGCGAAGCAGGGTGAAGAGGGTTCAGGGTGATAAGTACAGAAAGCGGAAGCTAATTTTCTGGTTGGGGTTGTGTAGCGTGGTGTTGCTGGCAGTGTTGCTGCTTTTTGTATGGCCGTTGCTTAGGCCGGAGCCAAAACGGGAACTGATTCGTGCGGGTATATGCGGGGCGGTGAATAGTCCAGCGGTGTATTCGCTTGCCAAAGGGGCGGATCTGGCCATGCTGGTCCGGATGGCCGGGGGGTTTACTTCGTCGGCCGACTTTGCCCGGGTGAATCTGGATAGGTTGGTGTTGAATGATACGATTTATCATATTCCCGCGCGGGGTGTGGCGGGCGGACTTTCGCTAAGGGATGCCCTGAAGGAGCCTCTCTCCGCTCCTGTTGCGGATATTTCCAATCTGGTTGCTGCCGAAATGGGACAGAAGGAGATTCGAAAGTTTACTATTTTGTATGTGGGTCTGCCATCGGTGTTTGTGCTGATTACCTATGTGCCCGACCTGAAACGGATTCAGTTTACCCATATCCCCCACAGTGCGCTTTTTCTGAACAACGACTACCGGTTGCAGGATATTTTCTTTACCGTAAACATAAAGCCTACCGTGAAGTTACTGGAAAACAAGCTGAAACAAAAGATTGATTACTACCTGATACAGAACCGGTCCGCTTTCATTGAATTGATTGACCGGTTGCATGGCATTGATATTACTCTGGACGAACCGTATGCCAGGGCGTACAGCATGAAGCCGGGCACGGGCCATCTGGATGGTTTCCATGCGTGGGAGTATATCCGTTTCCTGAATATACGGAACATGTCTGTTACGCATACCAGCGGAAAGGACATGGACTTGATTAGGCACGATAACTTCAAGGCGGCTCCAAGATCTTGGGAGTTAGAATATGAATTAAGGAATCAACGGCAAAGGATGGTACTGAACGGTATGCGGATTGCTTTTGCAGGGTTGGATACGGATGGACAGCTGATGGTGATTAACAACTTTGCCCGTTTGTTTGAAACGGATATGGACAGCGGGTTTATCCTGCAGCTGTACAAGGATGTGTTGCAGGTGCCGGCATTCTCCTTTGGGGCATTCCCGGGTTATTACAGCGGAGAGAACAGCAAATTGTACTTTTATCCAGATATGCCGGGTTACGAGATGTTGTTGAAAAAAGAAATTCGGACCTCCCTGCAGGGCATAAAAACCAGAGAACAGACAGTGTACTAATGCAAATTTTAATACAGGAATAGATTATGAACATGCTAAGATTGTGGGTGATGGTGTGCAGTTGTTTGTTGCTTACGTTGCCAGCCGTGATGGGTCAGGCACCGAGTTACCTCATTGAACGGGGGGATGTGCTGGACGTGGTTGTGATGGAGCATCCGGAGTTTTCGCTGACGGGTATTATTGTGTTACCTGATGGTACGATGCAGTACCCGGGTATCGGGAGTATATTGGCTGCCGGCATGAGTTCGGAGGCGCTGACGGCTTCGGTAGAGAAAAGCGTGGGTAAGTATGTGGTGAATCCGCTGGTGTCGGTTTTTATCCGCAAGATTCAGAATCAGATGCTGAATGTATTAGGCTATGTGAACAAGCCGGGACAGTTTCAGATTTACGAGGGGGTGGATCTGCTGACGGCTCTGAGTATGGCGGGGGGTATAAAGAATATAAAGAAAGGAAAACAGGTGGTTATCATCCATGCGGATCAGTCCATGGAGG
>JGI24731J21663_1002506_pt1 | contig 11058 bp, 7 predicted proteins | sample EPASupsiteHSE605_FD_21663 | JGI IMG/M metagenome (IMG submission 21663) | reverse complement strand
CGTTATAGTAATATAAATCATTAAGAGCATCAATGTGTATGCTCATATGATTTAAATAACTTACAAATGACCATCATTATGCCAATTTAGGTAATGGTGGTCTAGTCTTCAAACTTGATTGACTACAAAGAGGAACTATTTTAGGATTTTTAGAGGTAACAATTTGTTTGTTCTGTTTCCTACCTAAAATATTCACTTTATTCACTTTATCCTTAAATAAAGGATTTTTATCATTATCAATAGATTTTTGACAATGATTTATAATAGGCTTAATAATAAGATTGCCATTAACTTCTTCAAGCGGAGAAAATCGATTCTGGGAAATATTGAATATTTTACACTTCGAATTTTTTTGGATTTTTTGGAAATTAGCAGTATTGTTTCTCCTTAAATACTGTTCCAAATAATTAGCAATACATACAATATCTTTTGCACTAAATCTATCTTGGGGATTTTCCTCCCAACACTTTGACAAAATTTCCTTTACAAATCTCTCGAAAAGGTTATTTGGATTGAATTGTTTCAAAATGTCTTTATTTGTTCTATCTCCAAATTCCCCAAATAAAATCTCCCATATTACAAATCCAAAAGAGTAAATATCCTGTGATGGATGGTTGATATATTTTTCTGCATCTATAATACTCTGAAATTCAGGACATTGATACGCTTGTGTCGGTCGATAATCGCAATTATTTGACCCAGCAAATTCTGCTATCCCAAAATCGATAATCAGGGGTTTACCTTTTTTCATAAGAATATTTATAGTCTTGATATCTCGATGGACAATATTATGCTCAGATAAATAAACTAGCCCTTCTGCGATTCCAATTATAATATTAATTTTCTCAAAATTGCTGAATTTATTATTTCGAAGAGCCGTTCTCAAGTCGCCCTCCGGAATATACTCTGTAATAATATAATTTTTGGATGAACATGTACCAATAAACCGCAAAATATTTGGATGTTTGAGATCGTGATGAATCTTGGCTTCTTTTTCAAATGCTTTGGAACTATTGAACACTTTTATTGCAACAATACTCTCTGAATTCATAATTGCTTTATAAACTATAGCAAAGCCACCACAACCTATTTCTTCAATCAAAATGAAGGATGATTCCCCAAATTGACCCATTATAAAATGACGGTTTTTTACGCTTTCAAATCACGATAATATTGTATTATTGCTAACAATTATTATAAAAAACCGACATATTCATATCAAACTTATAAAAACTTGTAAAATTGAAATTGACCATTCAAATGAGTGTTTCAAAATGATAAAAAATGGATCAGAGAATAAGGGTATTGGAACATTTCATTTTTATTTATTTGAGTCTGCATTTCCTGTCTCTTTAATGTATATGTTACATTAGAGTTTGCAAATAGCCAAATTGGCTATTTGAGATCTGAAATCCTTGTCTTGATACAATGATTTCAGTCTATAATACCGAAGATACTCTTTAAATTGCTAATTTTAGCTAAAATCTCTGTATAACAGAGTTCTTCCTCTTCTTATTTCTTATAGTTGTTGAATATCTAGTTTTTTCTCCCAAAGTCTTATTAGTTTTGCCTCTCCTTTTTCCTTTGTATTGTTGAATGTCTAGTTTTTTGCTCCTAAATTCTCATTAGTTTTCTTGAGTTTATCCTCTTCTTTTCGACCTCTTGATTTATCATCTTCCCCCGTTAATCTCCAAAGGATTCTCCAAAACATCGACAATACTAATCAAGGATTTCTTATCTCTTCCATAGTATATTGATTTAAATTATTCCCATTTCTCTCCAAAAATGCATATTTTCTGATCTTTTCCTAACTTCTGTTTTAACTCATCCTCATTTCTTCCCACCCCACCACTCATTCATTTCCCCCAATATTGCATTTCCTGCTCCTTATCCTCTAGTTTAAACCCACCCCACAAAAGCATTACATTCAACAAGAATTATTTTCCCATAAGATATATCTTGTTTTCTCCATCAGTGTTCCCTTCAAAACCAGTGCTTGATCACATATTCAAAAAAATCCAATAAATTTGGTTTTTTTACTTGATTTTGAGTGTCAGATTCGACAATCTTTTTGTCTTCTCTGTTCTTCTTCTTTCCTCTTGAGGAATTCAACAACATTCGATTTCCCATTTTCACTTGCTAATCCCAATGGTGTTTCCCCATTTTTATTTTTTGCATTTATATCAGCTTTTTGATTAACTAGATATTCAACAACACTAAGATGACCTTCTTTAGCAGCTAAATGAAGAGGAGTCAGATCAAATACTAAAACTCAGCTCGATAGGTTTTTGCTTTTATATTAGCTTTTTGATTAATTAGATATTCAACTACACGAAGATGACCATTTTTTGCAGCTAAATGAAGAAGAGCCTCATTAAATATAAAAACTCAACATTTATAGTTTCTGCATTTATATCAGCTTTCTGATTAACTAGATATTCAACAACACTAAGATGATCTTTCTCAGCAGCATAATGAAGAGGAGTATAATTAAAAATAAAAATTCAACACAAAAATCTTTTGCATTTATATCAGCTTTCTGATTAACTAGATATTCCACAACACTAAGATGACCATTCTCAGCAGCATAATGAAGAGGAGTCCAATCAAATATAAAAACTCATCACAATTACTATTTGCATTTATATTAGCTCTCTGATTAACTAGATATTCAACAACACTAAGATGACCTTTCTCAGCAGCACAATGAAGGGGAGTTTTATCGAAAATTCGAACCCGATGTATTTAGTTTTGGAATTCATATCAGCTTTTTGATTAACTAGATATTCAACAACACTAAGATGACCATTTCTAGCAGCCCAATGAAGAAGAGTCCAATCAAATATTAAAACTCAACACCTTTATCTTTTGCATTTATATCAGCTTTTTGATTAATTAGATATTCAACAACACTAAGATGACCATTTCTAGCAGCCCAATGAAGAGGAGTCCAATCATCTTTATCTTTTGCATTTATATCAGCTTTTTGATTAACTAGATATTCAACAACACTAAGATGACCATATTGAGCTGCAAAATGAAAAGGAGTACAATAATCTTTATCTTTTGCATTTTTATCACCTCCATTTTCTATCAAGAACCCTAACAATGGTTGGTGGAAAAACTGAGCTGCTTTACAAAAGAGATTTGGTGTCAAAAATTGTTGTCCTTGGCAAATATGGAAGAGATCAAAAGAACCACCACAGACAACCATAGATAAAACATTCTCATTGATCTCAAATCCTTTCATTAACAAATGCTTAAAACACTTGATTGAACCAAAAAAGCCAGAAAAAGATAGAAGATCTTTATGCTCTGGCTTATTACTCCACTCAAATGGACTCCATCTAGCTTCTTGATTTATATTATCAATACTTAATAAATCATCAATCACATCATACTTAAGACAATACTCAATGCTTGATTGCAGATAACCATATTCGATCAATTGATCCATAACATTTTCATTCTCAAAGAAAGATTCATCAATACCATAGGGTTTGGACTTACTTTTAATAAAATTATCAAAATCTTTGACCACTTTGCGAAAATAATAACACAACAAAAAAGTGTTGCCATTTCTCAAAAAAGGTTCGATTTCTTCAAATACCAAAATACCTCTCTTGTACAATTGATATATTAAAACTGGGCATTCATAAGATTTTTCTAATAGTTTTCGACTGAAATCAGAGAACTGGCAATACTCAACAGATAATCTCACTGCTTTTTCTAGTTGATGTGGCCGAATCTTTAGTAACATAAAAATTCGATCGACACAAAACTCCATATCATTTATTCTAATTTCATTTCCGCCTCCAAAAAGAAATCTCTCAAAAGAAATCTTCTCCTCCATCTGATAAAAAAATTACATTTTGAAATTTACAATCAAGAGGAAGCGATTTCTTTCCATGTAAGCAAACCTAGAACAAAGTGAAGGTGACTTCAAAGTGCTCATCGCTGACCACCTCGTATGGAAAAAATACTACTTGTTAGTAAAAAATACCGAAATGAAAATGTCCTCATATTCACTGAACATATATTATGATTTGATATCACTTATTCTTTATAAGATTTGGATTCCTATATCTTCGCTTTATCTCGAATTTTCAAATAGTTTCTAGAAATTTGGCATTTCTTGCGAATTTGACCATTCCCACCAAAATCTCTTCCAGGTTCACAGCCTCCTTTCCCTAAAACCCTGAAAGTCAAGACTTCTTGAGGGATACAAATAATCTTATTTTTCACATTAAGGGGAATGAAAATTCCGATTTGCTTTTAGAAATTGTATTGAGTCCTCTAGAGCAGATGAAAACCGTGCATTTCTTATTATTTATTGAGGTCTTATGATCTGATAGAATGAATATTGCCATTACTTTCTTTATGATTGGCGAGTTTCAATTTTCTGTTCTATTGTCGAATTCGATGATTATCCAACATTTCATATTGATGGAATCGTCACGTTTCCTGTCTTTTTTTGAGATATTCAGTATATCCAGACAAAAATGCTCTTGAATTAGGCGCTAATCGAAGTTTAATAGGCTTGGATGATCGATCATATAAGTGACATGTGTCAAACATGATTGAGGATCCGAGCAAGAATCATAAAAATGCCAATTTTTTATACAAAATTGATAAGTTTATATAAACAAGATTATCTTGATGATTGATTTATCAAAAACAAAATAAATTGTTATTTTAAGAATTCTTGTGTGTTTATAAACAAATGATCATTATTTTCCACCATTCTTTGATGGTGGGCCTTTTTTATGGATCTTTTATAAACCAATCTTCACTTTTAAATCATTAATACCCCCAAAAAACCAACCTTAAGATCCCAAAAGAATCAAAAAATGAAAAATGGGGTAATACATGCATCCCTATTCCAATCAGCTGTTGTAGGGTTATAAGTGTAATAATGATCTCTGATAGGTTTCCTTGGTTCTATAATTCCCATCCATTTCTCCTTCTCACAACATCATCTTTACCAACGATTATCCCCTCTTTTGTATTGCCACCATCAACATCACCTTATCATGCTTTCCATCAATCCTTCACCTTACCTGTTTCTTCGAGATATGCCTGAGATGATAAGTTGAAGCCCAACCAGCAAAAGTAACATATGTATTTCCTGCTAAATCAACTATTGGTCCCAATTTACTACTAACAAAGATATGAAGAATGTGATAAGGTTTACGGATATGATTCTATCCATGTTCAACCACCAGAGGATTGGTTTTGATTCAATTCAGATAATGACAACAGTTCAATTATTGTTAGGATTATTTCATTCAAATTCATTTTGATTTGATCTTGCCAATTATTCATGTTATTCTATGCAAAGGAAGCTCAAATGAATTTGAGAAATGTTACTGGGAACAATTTATGCACATTCAATGCTTCATTATTTTATGAATCATCTGATTATGAACAATTGTTGAATAATTATTCAAGTTTGAGTGAAAAATGGGATATTATTTATGAAATCTCCATTATTTTGCTTTTTAATCCTTCTTTAGGTAAAAATATATTAAATTTCCTAAGAAATGTCTTCAGTTATATTTGTTATATAGTTTGTATCAAACTGTTTTCGAATTTTTTGGGTCAATATTCATTGAATGAGAAAGCATATATTCACAAAAATTACAATTGTTCTCTTTGTTTAAAAAACCAGGATAATATGATATTGAATTGGGCTCAAGCATGTATTAATCAAAACATAGACCAAGGAAGATCCTACAATAATGTTAATATTGATATCTCTGACTGTTTTTTTATAAGATCATCTAATTATAATAACAATGGTGGGATTATTTTTGTCAATCAAACGCCAATTTCAATGATTGTTTCATTTTCTATGTTCTTTCAATGTTATTGTGATTCTTCAGGAGGAGCAATTTATTTCTCATCAACAAATGCTGAATTGAGAAAGATATGCGCATGCAAATGTTCTGCTTATCAAAGACACTTTGCGCAAATTAGTACATCTCTGGACCTAAAAGTTGAATATCTTTCTTCAACATCTTGTTCAAGTGTATCTTCAGGTTATATTTCTCTTGATTTATTCAAAGGAAATCAAAAATTTGTTAATTCAAACAGTTCAATGAATTTTGCAGAACAAGTATCCTGCTTATGTGTTAATTCACCCTCGTTTTTTGAAAGCTCAATGTGTACTTTCTCAAACTGTAACGCAAAAAAATCATTCTGTATCTACTTTGAACACAATGAGGGAACAATGGCTTATGCAAATATTGTCAACAATCATAGCCCATTTTCATTTGGAGTTGTTCATGTTATTGGAGGAAAGACACAATTGAAGTATTGCATTTTTTATTCAAACCAAGCTACTCTCTTCTCTATTTCATTTGGAACCCTTGATATTTCTCATTGTTTTTTATCTCCTCATGCTAAAACTTCAACCACAGGTTCCAATAACTCAATAACTCAAAAAAATACATATCATCATCAGTTTTTTAATTCATTTTATTGTTTTACTGATATTAGTATTATCACACCAATGAAATCTCTTGATAGAACTCCTCTCATCACATTGATCAACACACCAAAAACAACCCCAATTCTCTCTCCAATCATCACACAAATGAAATCTCTTGATAGAACACCTATTGCTACTAACATAATGTCACAACAGATCACTCTTCTTATCACATCCCAGTTTTGTTATAGTATTTCATCTCAATTAACAATTATTCCTTCTTCTGAAATCATAACATTTATTTTGCAATCCGAATACCATGTTTCATCTCAATCATACAATCTTGCAGGAAAAACCCTTGAGAGAATTAATGTTTTGCTCATTGATATTTCATTCATTATATTGATTATTTTGGTTTTATCAGTCATATTTGTTATATGTTATTTTTTAATGAATAATGCTGAAAAGAAGCAAGCTTGTTCCTCAGATTCATCTCAAATGAATCTCGAGAGCATGAATCAATATGCAAATCGAACTGGATTTGCTTATAGTGACTGGAATTCAATCTCGAGAGACGATGATGATAACTGGATATCTCAAGGAATTGTATAATAAAAAATTGAAGACTATGATTAATTCGAGTTTAATTAAAGAAATTATCAAGATCAGATTCATCTTTTGATTCTTCATTCATATCTTCTTCTTCCTGTTTAGGAAGCTCCAGTTTTCTCTTCAATTTAGATTCTTGTTTAGTTGAAGAGCCACCCAAAAATGATTCAAAGTCTTCCTCTTCCTCAAATGACTTAGCACTAATCGTGACTATTTTTTGTTCATTGTCTTCAGCTTCTTCGTCTCTAACTGTAGATTCAGGCAAATCGTTTGGATCCACCCAATCAACAACTTGTGAATTTCTAGAAAGAATCTTTCCAAATAACTGGCTAAAAGACCCTGCTTGTATTTCTTCCGCTTTAACAACATCGCCATTCCAAACTACAACAGGTTTCTTGGGGAAAACTATATCGTTAATATGTTTCCTTAATTGAAGAATATACTCGGATTCAGATTTCGCTGATATTAGCGAATGGAATAAACGAGCTTTGTCTCGGATATCAATGTCTAAATCATAGAAACCAAGAGTGAATATGTATCTAACCAAATCAACCATTTCTTTGGGTTTAATACATAAAACTTTGGCCCCAAGATTTAATGATTGCATCTTTATCTGAGGAGGGAGTTCAGTGAACTTACTTGCAGAAATCCTCAAAACTTCACAAGCTTGAAGAGGTATTAATGTTGCTTTATCCCCGAATAAAGAAATCATTGCAGCTTTTGTATCAGGTTCTTCAATTTTGTTATAAACTCGGAGAAGCGCTTTTAGAACAGAAACAACGTCATTCTGATCAATCAAAGATGAGGAACCAAAAACATCTTCAGAATCCTTTTGTTCTACTTCCTTGGGATATGGTCTTAATAGCATACACAATACTTGAGCTGCCTGACACATCACAATTTGTGATGGAGAATTTAGCATCTTAACAATTACATCAATACAATTCATTGAGGATTCTCCTGCAAGTGATGCTGTTCTACCAATAGCTTTAACAGCTTCAGCAGCAACTTCTTTACAAGGATCATTTATATGCTGAGCCAGTTCTTTAATAAGAATATCACTATTTGAAGGTCTGGCTAGTTGACTAAGAACCTGAAGCTTCAATTTTTTCACATGAAATGGATCATCATACGTTATAAAGAAATGTCTAACATGAGGAACAAATGGGTCGGGATTCATCGAAACAAAAGAAGATATTGCCATCAGCCCAGCATATGAAGTTGCATAATCTGAGTAAACAAGCCGAATCAAAGGCTTGGCAATCAATTGCATTTTCAAAGGAGGAGCACAATAAAACAATAGCGATGCTGCAGCAAGAGTTACTGATGGTGTTAGAGAATGTAACAATGGTTGTACGCTTTTAATAAGCAAATCGAGATCTTGATCAATTGGTTTCTCATCTTCTTCATCATTAAACCAATCACTTGATCCAGAAGGTTTTTCAAAGTTTCTTCTGGAGTACCGTGTAAGAATTCTTAAAGCGATTGTAGCACCCCATGGATCCAATTTGTGAAGAATACGGCAAAGAGTTCTAAATATTGGATGAATAAAACTATCATTATCAAATGAAATACAATTCAATGCGTATAATGCTCCGCTTATAGTGATAACAGATTGATCATTCAGCAACCTTTCCAATATTCTCAAAATGGAATCTATCAATGTTTGATCTATTTCAAAAATTTTAACAAGAGCAAGCGCAGCGGCTTTTCTGACATAGGGTGATAAATCTAACGAACAAGCCGAAGCAGCTTCCATAATAATCCCAATAATTTCTGGATTCTGAATAGATGATAAAACTTTTAGGGATAATGCCCTCACAATAGGATCACTGTCTGTTAGAGAGCGCTGGAAGGTATTTACAGACATTAAAGCAGAATCCGAATCAACTGAAGCATAATGAACAAGATAAACATAACTTAAATGCCTCAATGTCTCATTATCAGATGTAATTTCCTGGACAACAAGTGGGAAAAAACCAGATACATCTTCGCCTTTCGACATAACAGCTAATAGCGTTTTCACTCCAATTATCTTGTCGGAAACTTTGGTTGATTGTAAATTCTGAGTAATAGCTGGAGATAAATCTAAAGCCAATGATGGCCTCTCAGAAGTCTGAGCGGAAACTGGTGTTACCGAATACGATCCGTAAGACATCTTTTGTCAATTGACACTTTACTAATCGTTTAATGATAACTGAGATAAAAGAGGGATTTGCAGAGGCTCTCGGGCTTGTTTGGGAAGTTTTTCAAGAATTTGAAGCTCCAGAATATCCCGAAGCTGGTGTTGAGATGTTTAAATCGTTTATTGATGTAAAAAATATCGAAGAAATGATTGAAAAGGGTATAATGAGAATATGGGGGTATTATGTTGGGGATATTATTGCAGGAGTGATAGCAACTAGGAATATTTCACACATTTCGCTTCTTTTTGTGAAAAAAGAATTCCATAGGAAAGGAATTGCCTCAAAGTTGTTTCATGTTTTTAAAGAGAATGCTGTTGATACGGGATGTAAAGAGCTTACTGTGAATTCATCACCGTATGCTTTGGAATTTTATCGGAAAATGGGGTTCATTGATTTGTCAGGAGAGATGATTAGTGATGGGATAAGGTATATACCAATGAAAATACTTATTGAGTATAATAAATAGAGATGCCAACCTCTCTCTTTTTTGTGTAATTCAGAATACATTTGTGTTTATCAATCTGCTCTTTTTTAATGTCAGAACAAGAAAACATGAATGAAATTGTTAAGCTGGTTTAACAGACCCAAACAGTTCAACACGGTACAAACAGAAATGGTCATTGTTATTCCAATTCTTACAAGTAGATGTGATTCTTATGTACCTGTAATATTTGTTATTAGGTTGAACTGGAAAGTTCTTTTGAGCACTAGGATGATTAAACTGATAATTACTGCTCTGGAAATCAGTAGTATCTACTTTGTTATCAATGATTTTGAATGTTGATCCATCTTTTGATCCCTCAACTTTCCATGATTTGATTCTTACATAGTAATCATTCATAGAGTATGAAGTAATAGATACCTTTCTAGTTTTGAAATCAAATTGTATCCATGTATTAGGGAGATTCTTACTGTGCCAGCGGCTACAATCATTCCTTAAAACATTTTTTGGATCAGGTAAGTTACAATCAACACTAGATGCTGTAACTTCAACTTCATTAGAATCAGCCAAGTTCATACCAAGTTTTTTAGACAAACTTTCAAAGATACCTGAAAATAGATCTGACTTAAAGGGATATTCTGATCCTTGGTTAGCTTTTTTAATTTCATCCAATTGTTCATCTTTGGCTAGTATCAACCTATTTTTCTCGGCAATGATGGAATCTTTTTCTTGAATCTTATTATTCTGGTCACCTATTGTAGCTTTAGCAGAATTGATCTCTGATTCCAATATTTTATAATTATTTTCTTGTTCTTTTAGCCTGGCACTCATATCATTCACAGTTTGTTCATATTTCTGTGATATTCTTTTCATCTCAGCAACTGTTTGTTGAATGATCTCAGATAGTTGACTGTTTTCATCTCTTAAGGTTTCAAATTTTCTTTGGAATGATGCTAGAGCATTATTTGTGTTATCATATATATCATTTGTGTCTTCAACAGACATGATTTGTAGAAATCTGTTCAGCTCAGTGATATCTGAAGGCTTTTGATATTTGATGTTATTTAGAAGCATTTTTGAACCAAATCCATGATGTTTCAAACATCCAACCAAGAAAGGTTCTAAAGAAGATAAAGAGAAAGTCTGATTAGAAGCAGCAAAAATGCGACATAATGATGGAATAGAAACTAAACAGAAGCTTGGATTCATCAAATATGTTTCAATGTTTTGAGTAATTGATCTCTCATATTTGGAGATTTCAATACTATCACTTTGGTTTTGTATTAAGAGAGAGAGAACTCTCTCAGATGAATCATCATTAAGAAGTTGACAAAGAGAATCACAATGAAGACAATTACAAATATCATAAACATCACCTGCTTTTTCAA
>JGI24731J21663_1002502_pt1 | contig 11102 bp, 8 predicted proteins | sample EPASupsiteHSE605_FD_21663 | JGI IMG/M metagenome (IMG submission 21663) | reverse complement strand
GGTTCGGGGTGCTCCCCGAACCGCCCCGGCCCGCCGGGTCAAGTAATGGGTTCCGGATTGCCTTATCACTTCTGGTCCGGTCCCCCCTTCTTCAGTTTTTCGATTCCGGTCTGCCGGTTTAACTCTCGGTTAAAAATCCCGGGCCGGAATCGTAGTTCTAGTATTTAGTTTCTAGTGCCTCTTTATATTGTCGCGGCCTATTGTGCCGTTGAGGAACTTGGCGTATTCGTATGAGCAGACATATTCGTGGTGGTTCTTGAGGGTTTCAAGGCGGGCCGAGAGGTCTGCCGAAATCTCAGGGGTAAGGTTTACATCTTCACGAAGGATCTTCTCAATGTAGCGGATACGGTCTGCGTACATTGCAATGTCTGATTGTTGTTTGGCCATTACCCTTGCTTTGTACCAGTCGCTCTCAATGAGGTATTCGTATGTGAACATTTTACGAATCTGAGGATCATTCAGCCCTTTGCCTTCGTAGCTTCCCTCCGCCATTATGTATAGGAGTGCCTTAAGCGGCGGGCAGGCCGAGTTTATGCTTCCGTCGCGGAAGTATGACTGGGCTACCTTTTGCTGAGCTTCTACTATGTTCATGATTCCGTCTGCAAACTGCTCCATTGACTGAAACTCCGGCCTGAGCATATCTTCCGGGAAGATAACGTTCGGGTTTTCAAATACGCGGCCAAAATATCCGTTCACGAACTTCTCGGTAATTCTGTAACCAAGTATTGATGCAGGAATCAACTTGCCTTCGTACTCAAAATCCTGTATCTTTTCAAGTTCTCCGTTCTCCAGCATTTTGGCAGGGTTCTTTTCGAACGGCTGCATCCTTGCCCAAAGTTCAGGAATTAACAGGCTCAAATCATGATCTACCCTGTATTTGTGGCCTATGTAGCCGGCAGGGGTAGTGAATCCGTGGTATCCTGTGAGTATAAACGAAACGAGTGCGTTGTTAAGGTCAATCACAGGGCAGAGTGCGTTAAACGGAGCCTTTGTGAGGGCTCCTTCTGAACCTGCTCCGGTTGTTGATGGCGATTTGCCTGTAAGTGAACAGATAAAGTCCATGAACAACTCCGGCAGCTCTTGAAAATGTACAGGGTTGTAAACTGCCAGCGGGCGGATTCCCTTTTCTGCAGGGTTGTTCCTTCTTCCCGGCAAAACTGCATTCACCGGAACATGAATCGGCTTAGCTGAAGGCAGGCTGCGGGATATCCTCATGCCTGTCTCTGCTATGTATTTGGTTTTAGGGTCGGTAAGGTCGTCTCTGGTTTGCAGGTAGCGTACGTTCTTTGATGGTTTTCCGTCTACAATCCTTGGATTTGAAGAGGATACAAAGTACTGTTTTGTTCCGCTTGCTGCCACCTCAGAGATGAGGTTGCTCATTGGATCTGTAAAGAGGTCAAAGTTGATTACATCCTCTACCATCTCTTTTGCGTCCTCGGTTGTGAGTGGCTCAAAGTTGGAGATAAATGTGTTTGGCGAGGCGATGTCAGATTCGGCCTTCTTGTCAAACCCGCGGTGGATGGCCTCATCTGGACGCTGGAAGAATCTGTACTCGCAGTTCTGGAGAATCTTAACGCTCTTGTTGTCTACAATTGGGTTGAGATTTTCGAGAATTGTCACCGGCACCACAGTTGAAACTGTAATGTCGTCTTCCATCTGAATCTTGTCTGAGTGAACGAAGTCCTGTCTGAGTTTGAATGTTCTCCAGGCTCCTTTGTCGTCATAGCCGACGCGCAGGTATCGTGCAGAGATTTTCTTATTCTGATATTTGAGCTCGTTTCCGGGCTGACCGTTTAATATATCTACAGAGAACTGGCTCTTCCAGTCGTTGCCCCACTCTTCGCGGTAAAATCGCTTGACAATGAATGCTATTCCCTTGATATACTGTGGAATTGAGTTGAGCCATGCATTGTATTCGTCTGTGAACTCTGTTGAAGGTGTCAGGAGTTTGATTGAAGATCCCATTGAGCGTTTGCTGCTCAGGAAGCTTCTGCTCTCCTTCTTGCCCTTTGCAGGCAGCCTGAATCTGGAGAAGTAGTTGAAATTAATTATCTCCTCTACCTGTTTGAAATCTGAATCGAAGTCCTTGATAAAGAACGAGCCTGAGATTATTGAATCTGAAATAGATTTTGAAATCTCTGACTTTCCGCCACCGGAAACGGTACATGGCTTGTGAATGAAAACGCCCTCGGCATTTGTCTCAACAAGTCTGTAATTTAGTGTTCCTGAAGCCTTTTCCATACGGTATTTGTGTCCGTTTGGAAGGATATATGTGTTGCCGGGAAGCAGTTTTATGCTGAAATCCTGCTCCTCCCCTTTTTTCAGTTTTCTGGTCCACGAAATCTTCTGGCTCTTGATGTCAAATCTGGAGAGCTCAGGGATGTAGAAGATATCGGCATAATTCCTGTCCTTTCCGTAACCCTCCGGCTGCATCTCAATGAGATCAGGGAAAATTTTCGCGGTCTCCTCAAGGGTTTTCGAAAAGTTTTCGGCCTTTGTAATCTGATTCTCACCCTGGTTGTACGAAGGGAAAATGAGCGCTCCGCCTGCGTGCTCTTCCTCTGCATTTCCCAGAAGGTTGGCCGCATATGAGATAAATGTCTTGATCTCCTTTTTTGAGTATCCAAAGTAGTTGTCGGCAATAACGGTCACGATGGTTCCCTCGTCTGTCCTCATTGTGAGTTTGAAGGCCGAACCGTCATTGTAAAGCTCTTCCGGCTTCTCCCAGCACATTCCGTCTCTCTTTTGCCTTTCGGTTGCATCGGCTACATTTGGAAGGCCTACCTCCTTTTTTGTGAGCTTCGTAAGTTGCGGCGCAAGGATGATACATCCTGTATGCCCGCTCCAGCCTTCGTAATCGAGGCCTGCATCATTTGATATATGGTAAGGAGAGCCTCCGTTTCCAAAGATTGACTCTACAAAATCGAGGTTGGAAACAAGTGAGCCGGGGGCAAAAAATCTCACCTCCATGCTCTTCTTTGAGGTTACGCCGTCTACGGCCGGGCTTACCAGTGGTCTTAACAGCAGTGAAACAAATATTTGTGCCTTTTTGGTACAGTCTTCAGTGAACGGAAGGCTGAAAAGATCTCCATCAATTGTGGTTGCTTTTCTTAAAAGCAGTGCAGCCGTTTTAAGCGGAACAGCCTTTTTGTCGTCAGGTATAGGCATTCCGCCCTCTGCAATGTGGAATACCCCTTTTGTGGTACGCCTGTCGCTGCGCGGATTGTGCAGTACTCCCTGCTTTATGCGGTATGATGTAAGATATTCAGATGCATACTCATCTCTCTTTTCCGGAAGCGAGAGTTCTCTTGCAATTCCGTAAAAGTCGAGTGTGAATGTAAATGAAGGTATAGTAATTTCAGGTGCGTCAACACCCTTGAAGTAATTGCGGATAAAGTTCTGTATTCGCTGGTCGGCAGGGCAAAGGTAGTTTTTGAACTGCCTCTCTCTTTCACGATAGTTGATAATAAGCGACTTGGCGAGATGCAGAAATCCGTCGGGACCCGCTTCGTCAAAATCGTCATCAACCAGTCCGAGCGCTTCGAGCCTCAACTTTATGTACTGGTGAATATACTCTTTCGAATTTTGTTTTGCGTCGTCAAAAAATCCCAGTGATCTCAACTCTTTTTTCATAAAATGGCGCCGTTTTGATTTGCCCCATTATATGCAAAAATGGTTCCAAATTTTTTACCAGCCGCCGCCGTTCTCCCACCCGTCCGATGAGCTTGCAAAGCCTCTTTCTATCTCAATATCTGCAACTTCTGCCGTTGGCGGCTCATAATTCTCAGGCGGGATCACCTGAGTGTGTTTGTTAAGTTTTTCCGAAATCATTGATTGCTATGGTGTTAAAAATTGTTAAGAATTTACAAATGACTTAGGGCGTAGGAGTAGGCACCAAGGCCTATGGCGCGGCTGGCGCCCAGGGTGGAGATGGTGATGCCGGTGCGCTTTTGTGGGTCATAAGTTACTTTGCGGGTGGTGCCGTAAACATCAAGGACTTTTGACTCTCCTTTGGCAAACAGGCTGAATTCCTGTGGGTTGTCAAGGTCGTAAACGTAGAACTGGAGTCGGCCTAAAGTATCTCCGCCAAATGTGTGCATCTTTTCGCGCATAACAGAGAGGAGCGACGGCATGATGTACTTGCGGGCGGCGGTGATGCCTCCGCCTATCACTATGAGGCCGTCAATGAGGGTTGCTGCTGTTGCGATTGCGTCACCGGCCGCCTCTCCAAAATGGTGGAATGATCTGATGGCGGCGGCGCGGTTTCGGGTAGACTCTTCACCTCCCGGCCCCACTCCCTCAGCAATGTTGAAGATGGTGGCAGGGGTCAGCTCAAAATTCTCTTCTGTGAGGAGAGAGCCGTCGGCCTGAATAAATGCCTTCGCCCCTGCCTGCCTGAAATATTTTCTGAGTGTTGAGAGGTCCTCCCCGCCTGCGTTTAGGTACTCGCGTACAATTGCCCTTGCCGAGACTCCCTCCTCGGCAATGATATCCGGGTGGTATCTGAGCGGTAGGCAGAAGGTTTCTGTGCAGGAGTTGTCTCCAATGTGGAGTTTTCCGTAGGATGCAAAACCAAAGCCAAAACCGGTTCCCCATGTGTATGCAAGAAGATTGGAGTATCGCTTTGCACTCCCCTCTTTTTCAAGCATTTCATTAACTCTTGGTAGTGCACCGGCCATTGCCTCGCCGTATGCAAAGAGGTCGGCATCATTATTTATGAAAACCGGAATGCCGAATTTCTCCTCCAGATATGGCCCCAGGGCAACACCCTCCCTGAATGAAGGAAAATTGGGAAGGTATCCGCCTATGATTCCTGACGGATAGTCGGCCGGTCCGGGAAAAGCAAAGCTGATGGCCACGGGCGGAGTACCCAGCGATTCGATGATATTTGCAAATCCGTGAGAGAGTGTCTTCAGGCACAAATCGAGGTCATGCGAATTTGAAGGAGTTGTTATTGAATTAACAATCTGCCTGTTTCCCTGAATTGCACCGAACACAAAATTTGTTCCGCCTGCGTCGAGGGTAACCACTATTCGGTTGTCGTTGGAGTACATATTGCGATTTTTAGATTTTATTTTCTAATGTTAAAATTAGTAAAAAACATGACGTGCCGCTTATTGCCAAATAGATTAAGTTGATAGGGTAAATGAATTTTGGATTTTTATTAACTTTATCAATATTATTTTTGTTATAAAACTGAAAACAGAGTCAGACTATGGAAAATCAAAATTCATCCCGGGATAAAGAGAGCTTATTTCGCCTGCTTACAGAGATTTCTGACGATATGGTTATGCAGTTTGACCGTGATTTTGTGCATCTTTATGCAAATCCGGCGTCGGCAAGGTATCTGGGAACAGAACTAGAAGATATTATTGGAAAAACTCATGGCCAGATGGGCTACAGAAAAGAGGACTATGAACCCTGGCATGCCAGAATTGAAAAGGTTTTTGAAACTGGTGTTCCGCACAAGGAGGTTTACCACAATATAGTTTTGAATAAGTGGTTCGACTGGAATCTCTTTCCTGAAATTGGTGAAAACGGCAGCGTGATTTCTGTTATCAGCTATACAAGGGATATTACTGATCTTATACTCTCTCAGCAAAAGGTTCAGGAGAGTGAGTCCAAATACAGGATTCTTTTTACTGAAAACCCGATGCCCAGTATTATTTCTGACAAAATATCGGGCAAAATTCTTGAGGTTAATCCTGCAGCTGTTAAAGAGTACGGATACTCTCACGATGAGTTTGTCTCTCTCACAATGAGAGACATTGTGCTTTCTGAAGATGATGATGAATTATCGGAGGCTTGTCTGCTGGCAAAATCTGACCAGCCGGGGAAATCATTTTCAAGGCACAGAAAGAGAAACGGTGATGTAATTATTGCGGAGATTAATACTCATGAATTACTTTACAGGGAGATTGATGCAAGGCATATTATTGCGCATAATATAACCGCCGAAATTGTCTCCAAAGTAACGATTACCAGACTTGCCGGCGAATTGCAGGAGTCGAACCAGACAAAGGACAGGCTCTTTTCAATTCTGGCTCACGATCTCAGAGGTCCTATCGGCAATCTTGAGCAAATGCTCAATCTCTTTTCAATGGAGGAGCTGGACGAAGAGACCAGATCTATGATTATGGATGATATTAAGGTTACGGTTAAAAGTAGTTTTACATTGCTTGACAACCTGTTAAACTGGGCGAGAATTCAGAGTGGTCCCATTTCGATGCGTCCGGAAAAATTAAGTTTGAAAAGTTTGTTCGAAAATGCACGTACTTTGCTTGAATCTCAGGCAGATCAGAAATCTTTGAAAATAACTGTAAGCGGCGAAGAATCGGCATTTATTTATTCAGATGCGAACAGTTCTGAGATGGTGCTAAGAAATCTCCTGTCCAATGCTATCAAATTCACTCCGGAGCTGGGTCTCATTAATATCAGCTGGCGTGATGAAGGTGATTTTGTGAAAATTTCTGTAACTGATACCGGAGTTGGAATTGACAGGGAGAGGCTTGAAAATCTTTTCAGGCTGACTACCAATACAACCTGGGGTACAAAAGGTGAGAAGGGAACTGGTCTTGGTCTTGTACTTGTTAAGGAATTTGTTGAGAAAAACGGCGGAAACATTGAGGTCTCTTCAACTCCAGGCAAGGGAAGTACCTTCTCATTCACACTTCCAAAGTTCAAATCATAAACATTGAAATAGATATTTCACTATAATTCAAGGTATTTCCGTTTATTTTTAGTTATTCATAATTACCACGAAAAACCATCAAGGTTTAACTGCACAGTATAGAGAGTTCCTCTAAGAATTTTGGGTCCTCTCTTGGTGTAACGACCTTTTTGAGTTGTGCCGTCACTCTCTTTTACGATAAGTTCCAGTGTGAAGTTCTGCGATGTATAATCTCCCGGAAGCATTACCAGATAAAGCTTTGCCGATTTTGAGAAGTATGAGGTAACATGGCAGTTCTCAGATAATTCAGTTAATGTGATGGCAAAATCAGAGGGGGATGAATGGGCCTTGACAGAGTACCCCTCTCCTGCCGCAGGTGAAGGCTGAGAAATATCGACTGTGCCGGAGCTGAGGGAAATTGGGGCTCCTTGCGAAGTCAGCTTTAGGCTGACAATATCTCCTGAAATGAAAGATGAGCTGAACTGAAACACCAGCAAGGAGAAGAGGTGGTGAAAGCGGAAAGCTACAGGCGAAATACCATTTGTGCTCTGGCTCTCGGTGACTGAAGTTCCTGGAGCGCTTTGGGATGAAACATTCTTTAATGGTGTGGCAACCATAAAATCATAATTTCCAACATGATCTGAGTTGTCGCCGTTCTGGAACTGGTTTGCCGGAAGAGAAACCTTCACATTTATTTCAGAACCGGAATTTTCGTTAAGGGGTGCAGATTCGGAATCAAATGCATTCTCTGCAGCCAGTGAGGAAAGTGCTTCTGAATTGTAGGGATAGTACGCATAAAAGTCGTGGAGTCCGCTTCCCCAGTACATTTCGCCGGAAAATTGCGAGGATTGTGCGGAGGTTGCTGCAGTGAAGGGGCGGTTTGAGGAGCCGGGGGCGGCGCCGGGCGCGGTAAGCGCCTGGGGTGAAAAGATACCGGTTCTGTCTCCCGCTCTCCATATAGTCCCGAATCCCGCAAGGAAGGTGTTGCTCCCCGCGGCGCCGCCCACCCCCTGCACACCACCGGCATACTCTCCGTAACCAAATTCCCCGCTCACATTCACCCTCGTCCACTCTTTACTCAAAATCTCATTATCAATTTTAACAGCCTCATCTTCATAATATAAATCACAACCAGACATGACAGAAACCACTGTCACAAATGTAAGAATGGTAATATGCTTCATTTCTCAAAATTTTGGGATTTTACACAATATCAATTTCCTGTGCTTCGTCAAAAGATTCAACAGCATTTGCTCTTTTTAGTGTAGAAAGCCAGCTTTTCACATCTTCAAGTGCCCTGGCAAATTCGACATTGTATCGTTCCGAAAGAATTTCGGCGCAGGTTTCCGGTGTAAAATCCTTCTCAACAAGTCTTTCCCAGAGCAAAGCCGCCGATTTATTAAACATTATAACCCTTGTCAGATCTGCTGCATCTTCTGGTTTCATTATCACTGCTTGTTCTCCTGCAATAGTAATTAATTTACACCCTTCTCTGATTTTCATCTTTTCCAGATTTATTTTGACGATTCTAGATTTTATTATCCAAATATATAATTAATTGATTATAAAACAAATTAGTTATAGCAAAATTTTAGCGCTAACAAAAACACGTCCAAATCGCCCGACCCCAATTATTACACTTGACAGAGAGAACAAAATCCGTATTTCTTGGTTATCTTAGTCGGCATAAAAATATAATTCGGCATAAATGAGCAACAACAAAGCGGATATTGGACAAACTAACTGGAAAAGAACCTTCGCATTTATATGGACGGGGCAGTTATTCTCAACTCTGAGCAGTTCAATGGTGAGCTTTGCCGTTATTTTCTGGCTGAGCATTAAAACGGGATCTGCAGAGGTTCTGGCCTTTGCAACAATTTCCTCACTTTTGCCACAGCTGATCCTGGGACTCTTTACCGGAGTTCTGATAGACAGATGGGACCGCAAAAAGGTGATGATAATTGCCGACCTCTACATCGCGCTCATGACCGGAATTATGGTAATCCTTTTTCAGAGCGGAGATGTTCAGATTGGATTTCTCTATGCCCTGCTTGCATTGAGGTCAATCGGCAGCTCATTTCACATGCCGGCCATGGAGGCATCGGTTCCCCTTCTGGCCCCTCAGAGCGAGTTGATGAGAGTAGCCGGTGTCAACAACATGATCTTCTCGATGAGTTCAATAGCCGCACCTGCACTTGCTGCGCTGTTTGTCAGCACTCTTGATATGACCTGGGTTCTGCTCTTCGATGTCTTTGGCGCGCTGGTAGCCAGTTCGTCGCTGCTCTTTGTTCACATCCCCAGCCCGCGCGACGAAAGAAAATCTAAAATCGCAAAAATAAATCTGGAATCATCAATTAGCAGCGATTCAACATCACCTCAGACCATATTACCTGCAGCCGCTACCGAATCTTCAGTCAGAAAAGAGTTCCGTAAGTTTTTTGCCGAACTTAATGTTGGGCTTCATGAAATCCTCAAACGGCCCGGACTTATGTGGATGTTCATTTTTACCATTTTTGCCAGCCTCGCCATGGTACCAATTTCAACACTGTTCCCGCTTATGACTCTAGACCACTTCGCGGGTGACACCTACAAAATGTCTGTGGTTGAGGTGGCCTGGGGCATTGGGATGCTTGCCGGCGGCGGGCTGATGTCCCTGCCAAAGTTTAAATTCAACAATGTCCTGCTTATCAATGCAATGTATGTAATATTAGGGCTGACATTTGCATTTTCCGGCTTCCTGCCGGCGGGCGGATACATCTTTTTTGTTGCCTTCACTTTTATAGGCGGAATTTCCGGGGCAATTTTCTGGGGAGCCTTTACCGTCCTTCTGCAGAGCTCGCTTGACAGCTCCGTGCTGGGCCGAGTCTTCTCCATCCACAACAGCCTCATAATGATCCCCGCCATGTTCTCCCTCATGGCCACCGGTTTCATTGCCGACTCAATTGGCGTCACCAACGCCTTCATCATCTCCGGCTTTATGCTCGCAGCCATTGGACTGATATCTCCCATGCTGCCTGCGATTGCCAAGTTTGCGAAAGAGCTACCATCCTAAACATCTGTTTTTCATTGTGTTTCACCGGCTTATCTTTGTGACCCGTGTCGCTGTAACTCACAGTGAATCAACGAAAGCCACTTTGTCCCCGCGGATTACCCGCGGGGACAAAGTGCTACTCGCAGATTATCTGCACGTTGCAGCCGTGCGGGTACCAGCTGTGCCGTCCTGAAATTGGTTGACAGTAATTTTAGTTTCAAATGTTTTTAGAAAACAGCTCAAAACCTTTATAAATAAACTTTTCCTCAATATTTTCATTCGACCCGCACGGCTGCAACTCATACATTACCAATAAGTTACAAATTGGTCTGACATCTCAGATGTCAGACCAACCGATAAGTGTCAATCAATGTGCTCGTTACAGCAATACGGGTCGATCGACTGATTGTTGAAAAGTGAGTCAGGCAGCGAACTTGCGCGCGAAGCGCTGCACCTCCACCGCCGGCCTGGCGGCGGTACCTTCTTTTGTATCTCAAACAGTACCTCCCTCACTGTGAAATCTGAGTTCGTTTTTGTATCTTTGGTATTGACTTTTTAAAACCTCGTATTATGTTTACTGACAGGATTATTCTGGTGACCGGCGGTGCCGGTTCGTTTGGCAAAGCTTTGGTCTCTAAGCTTTTGGAACTGGGGGCCGGCGAGGTGAGGGTCTTTTCGAGAAACTGCGGATCAGCTGAAAACAGTTTTGGAGAGGAGTCTCAGTTTAAAGGGGAGTCCGCCGCCGGCAAGGTGAGGTTTATTCGCGGCGATGTCCGTGACAGGGAGGCGGTGAGTGGGGCTATGGCTGGTGTTGACTTTGTGGTGCATGCGGCGGCGATGAAGGATGTGCATGGTTGTGAGAGGGATCCGCAGGGTGCGCTGGAGGTTAATGTGAACGGGACAATGAATGTTGTGGCCGCCGCACGCGAGGCTGGTGTCTCGAGGGTTGTGGTTGTGAGTACAGATAAGGCTTGCTTTCCGGCAGGGTCGATGGGTCTAACCAAGGCTCTCATGGAGCGGATGGTGCTGGCGGAATGCAGAGGCGTGCGTGAGGCTGAATCGGCCTTAGGGAAACCTGCGGAGATAAGCGATGGAAGCAATACGACTGTTTCAATAGTAAGGTTTGGGAACCTGATGGGGTCGGCGGGGACGGTGATTCCGCTCTTTGTGAGGCAGGCACGGGAGGGGCGTGAGCTGACGGTTACCAATCCGGATATGACGAGGTTTATGATGACGGTTGCCGATGCTGTTGAGCTGGTACTGATTGCGCTGAGGCATGGGCAAAATGGTGATATTGTTATTGAGCGGGCGCAGGCTGCTTCGCTCAGGACGCTTGTTGAGGGGGCGGTGATGTTTGTGGCTGCCGGTGCTCCGGGTGCAGGGGCACCCGGAGCACCGGCA
>JGI24731J21663_1002474_pt1 | contig 11205 bp, 12 predicted proteins | sample EPASupsiteHSE605_FD_21663 | JGI IMG/M metagenome (IMG submission 21663) | reverse complement strand
CTATGAAAGCCATTATGGGTGAGAAGGTAATGTTGATAGGTTTTACAGGTACGCCTCTGCTAAAAACAGATAAAAAGAAATCCATTGAAGTATTTGGTAGTATTATACATTCCTACAAATTCGATGAAGCGGTTGAAGACCATGTTGTGCTCGACTTACGCTACGAAGCGCGCGATGTAGAACAGTACTTGGGCAATAAAGATAAAATCGACGATTGGTTTGAAACAAAAACAAGCGGGTTATCCAATGTAGCCAAGTCCTTATTGAAAATACGTTGGGCACGAATGGAAAAGCTATTCAGCAGCAAAGAACGTATGCTGCGCATTGTTGCTGATATTTCGAAAGATATGGATATTAAACCGGCTTTGGTGTCGGGCTGGGGTAATGCCATGTTGGTTTCCGACAGTATTTATCAGGCTTGTCGGTATTGGGAATTATTTCAAGATACCGATTTGAAAGGACATTGTGCAGTCGTTACCAGTTATGAGGCAAATGCCGCTGATATTAAAGATGAAGCTACTGGTGCAGGCGATACCGAAGAAAAAGTAAAATACGAAATAACCAAGCGGATGATGGGAGATAAGACACCTGAACAATTTGAAGCTTGGGCTAAAAGTGAGTTTATCGATTATACCGCTTCTATGAAATTATTGATTGTAGTAGATAAACTACTAACAGGATTTGATGCTCCGGCAGCTACCTACTTGTATATTGATAAAAAAATGCGTGACCATAACTTGTTTCAGGCTATCTGTCGGGTAAACAGGGTTGATTCTGATGAAAAGGATTTCGGTTATATTGTCGATTATCAGGACTTGTTTGGCTCCATTCAAAATGCTATTGAGGATTATACTTCAGATGCATTTGATGGATACGAAAAAGAAGATGTAGAAAATTTGCTTACCAATCGTCTTGCCGAAGCTCGTAAAGGGTTGGAACAAGCATTACAGGTGGTGATTACACTTTGCGAAGTGATTGAACCACAAAACCGTGAAGGGTTTTTTGCCTATTTTGTGTTCAAAGAATCAACACCGATCGAAGAGCAGTCCGCAGTAAGTGAAGCAAATGCCGAACGGCGGGAGAAGCTGTATAAATTGGTAAATACCTTAGTTCGCCGTTACATTGACCTTGCCAACGAAATGAAACAAGCAGGTTACAGCAATGATGAAACAGTCAGCATAAAAAAACAAGTTGATTTCTACAACAACCTGAAAGACGAGATAAAGCTCAAAAGTGGCGATGCACTCGATTTGAAATTTTATGATCCCGCCATGCGTCAGTTGATTGATAATTACGTGCGCGCCGAAGATAGTGAAGAAATTTTCAAGCTCGAAGATATTTCATTCCTTGAGTTGATTGTTAAAGAAGGTGAAAGTGCAATAGATAAACTACCAATTGAGATTAAGAGTAACCAAAAATCGGTTGCAGAAACATTGGTGGCCAATATGCGCAAAATGGTTATCAACGAGCGGCCAAACAATCCGGCCTATTTTGATAAAATATCCGATTTACTTAACCAACTTCTGCAAGACCAAAAGGATGGTAAAATTCAGTACAAAGAATTGATAGAGAAATTAATCAACAAAATCAAAGAGGTAAAAAGTAAGACAAAATCAAATTATCCTCCAACAATAAATACTTCTGGTAAGCAGGCACTTTACGACAATTTGGAAAACGACGAGAAACTATGTTTGTTGGTTCATGATGCTGTTGTAACGTATGCGAAACATGGTTGGCGAGACAACAGCGTGCCTGCCAAAATGATACAAGTTCGTAAAGCTGTTCGAAATGTTTTGATTGATAAAGATGATGAAACTATAAGTGAAATAATGAATATAATTTCATCCCAAAAAGAATATTAATGGAATTGATTACAGTAAATAAAATCCCTGTCGAAGTTGAATGGAAAGACATTAAGAATATACACCTTACTATCTATCCACCCAATGCTCGTGTGCATATTTCTGCACCCATGAGCATGACAGTCGATTCTGTGCGCCTGTATATAATAACAAAACTCGAATGGATTAGTAAGCGTATAGAGATGATACATAATCAAGCCCGACAATCCAATCGGGAATATGTTTCCGGCGAAAACCATTATTACAAAGGTATTCGCTTTCGGCTTAATGTAATTTATCAACAAGCTCCCCCGAGAGTAGAGCTAAAAGGTATGCAACACATAAATCTGTATGTCAGGGAGAATACTAGCGTAGAAAAACGGGGTGAAGTGCTCCGTGAATGGTATCGTGCTGAATTAAAGGAAACTTTGATACCGCTTGTTGCCAAGTGGGAAGAAATTCTTCATGTGCAGGCAAGGCATTGGGAAGTGAAGCAAATGAAAACTCTTTGGGGTAGTTGCAACACCCGTTCAGAGAGTATCATTTTTAATTTAGAACTCATAAAAAAACCCGGACACTGCATTGAGTATATTGTAGCACATGAAATGACACACCTCGTTGAACGCCTCCATAATGCAAAATTTGCTGCTATCCTAGACAATCATATACCAAATTGGAGACAGGTTAAAGATGATCTGAATGAGTTCATAGTTTAATTCACCAGGTCCGATTAAGGAGTATTTAATTGTTTATAATTTATTCATATACAGTCCGTTACACCGATATTTTACTTTGTTAATTTGAACTCACATTTTTGTTTGTGCCTAAAAATCAATTCTATGCATTTGGGCAAAACGGTAATATCACAACTTATGTATATTCCATCGCCGGAATAAACACACGCCAAACCCCGACCCCCCCCCCTGAATATATTGCAGTTTATGATTCTGTCATATTGACATATTTTTAGTATGGCATAAGCTTTGTAATTAGTTTTGAAATTTCTTTGATATTTTGTAATTGCAGTATGTTTCATTGGGATTGTAGTTTCTCTCAAATCACAATTTATTCTCGCAGATTTATGTTGGGAAATATTGGGTATAATTAGTAAAGTAAAATTAGTTTTCAATTTATTAAAAGATTTAGGAGGTAAAGTTATGGTACAAATGAATAATAGTTTAAAAAAGGCGGACATAATGAGTGGATCTTATTTATTCTAAATGTTGTATTGCAATACTTTATATATAGTCCGCCACTCGCCAAATATTCGTAAAATTAAATATCAAAAGGAGTATCTTTTTCAGATACTCCTTTTTTCTTTCTCTTTTCGGAAAATAATACCCGAAAACTGGACTATTGAAGATTTACTGAACAAGCATTCCTCACAACCTCGCAATCCCGACATTGCAACTGCCTTTTTCCGCAGCGGTTATGTCGAATCGTGGGGGCGTGGAATGGATAAAATGAAAAATTTATGTCAGGAAGCCAAAATTCCTGCGCCTCAGTTCTCCTGCAAAGGCAACGATTTCTGGACAGTTTTCCGTAAAGACATTTACAACAAACAGGATTTATGCAAGTTAGGTCTGAACGAAAGACAGATTAAAGCCGTGATGTATGTGAAAGAAAACGGCAAAATTACAAATAGTGAATATCAGGAAGTCAATGGAATTGGCAAGTCCGTTTCAATTGATGAATTGCGCAATTTGATTGATAAACAGATATTGGTGAGAATTGGTGAAACTGGTAGAGGAACTTACTATGAGTTGCCAAGATAAACGACCGATAATCTACCGTTAAATGACCGAAAATTGATTAATAGACTATAATTGCCCAAATGGAATAAATATCAGAATGATTTTCAATTTAAGCGGTATAGATTAATTGAACACCTACCCACGCAGGATTAAACCGAACAGGTAAATGGGTGATAGTATAAAACAAGTTTTCATTAAGGAGAAATTAGAAATAATGTATACAGGAGTTGAGATACCTCGTGCCCGAGGAGGGAGGGGCCACGTTTGCGTAGCAAATGGGGAGGCGTATCTCAACTTCTGAATACATTATTTTACTATTTATTTTAATTTTGTAAAAACTCATATTATGAAAAGTCAATCCTTTTTTTTCTAATGTAATGGGTGCACTGGTGAGACCATTCAGAAACCCTGCAGATATGAGAAAAGCAGGCTATATGTTCAATTGAATGTTATTTTTTTAATATCTTTGATACGATTTGAAAAAATATTATGAAACTTATCAGAACTTTTATAATCTCGGTTTTATGCATATCATATGCATCACAGATTTTTGCCCAAAACGCCCAACAAGCTATCAACAAAATATTCAAGGGCAAGACCACAGTAGGCATCGTTTACTCCTTTGGCGATAACAGCCTGAATAGCTCCATGAACTTCGAAGGTGGTCCCGGATATTACGGAAAAGGATTTTATGGACTGGGGGCACGTGTATCCATGGAAATCTACAATAATCTCGATATTGTAACAGGTGTAACTCTAGTTGGAAACAAATTCGAGGTGACTCCTCCTTATACTGGAACACCGGTACTGACTAGTTCGATGAACCTAAATGTGTTTTCAATACCCCTCTTTGCAAAATATCACTTTCTCAAGTTTCTTTATGTCAGCGGAGGTCCTGTCTTTAATCTTAACAGTGGAGAAAGGGACCTTAACGGAATTGGAGCAGGTCTTGATTTTGGAGGAGAATACTCTTTTAACAACGGAATGGTTTTATCCTTTGGTCCCTTTATGAGGGTCATTGGCATATTACCTTGGAAAAACTACAAACTCATAAACTCAGGGGTCAATTTTGGCATAGGTTACAGGTTCTGATTCTTTCACTTTCATTAAAAGATTTTTGTTTGGAAATAATGGTTATAGTGTTCATCATCGGCTATTTTGCCATAGCCATGGAACACAAGATTCAAATAGATAAAGCGGCAATAGCACTATTGACGGCGGGGATTTTATGGGTTATTTATATTGTTTTCACCCCTGTTTCTGCATCTATTGTAAATGCCGAAGCGTTCCGGGAGTTTTTACATAACAATCCCGGGCTTAGCTCCATTCCTTTAGCAGAACAATGCAAGAAATTCATTTCGGAATACCAGATTATTGAAAATCTTGGAGAGATCTCTTCTACCCTGTTTTTTCTGATAGGTGCCATGACAATTGTCGAACTAATTGACGTTCATGATGGTTTTTCATTGATTACAGAAAAGATAACAAGCAGAAACAAAAAAAAGCTTCTCTGTATAATTACATTGATCTCCTTTTTTATGTCCGCTGTACTGGACAACCTTACCACATCCATTGTAATGGTTATGCTCGTAAGAAAGCTGGTCCCCAATTACAAGGAACGCTGGATTTTTGCCAGTATGATAATAATTTCTGCCAACAGCGGAGGAGCTTGGTCGCCTATTGGCGATGTAACCACCATAATGCTATGGATCAAGGGAAAAATCACAACCTTGCCTCTTGTCTCATCACTTATCCTACCCAGTATTGTCTCTACTGTTGTTCCACTTTTTATGGCTACCAGAATATTAAAAGGTGATTTCAAACAAGTTACAAAACAAGACTTATATCATAAAAAGCAAGTAATTGTTGAGAAAAGAGAAAAAACAATCCTCTTCATGCTGGGAGTCGCCGGTCTTCTTTTTGTACCGGTTTTCAAGTATCTTACGGGATTGCCACCTTTCATAGGAGTGCTATTTGTGCTGGGCATAATTTGGATTTATACAGAGATACTCTATAGCCGGATTAATGTTGCCGAAGATTTCAAACATCGTGTAACAAGAGTATTACGTAGAATAGACACCTCAACAATATTATTTTTCCTTGGTATATTGTTATCAGTCATGGCATTGCAGGCAACTGGTGTATTAAACATTGTAGGAGGCTTTCTTAACGAAAAAGTGCACAATGTATATATCATAAATGTTGTAATTGGTGTTTTGTCGGCAATTGTAGATAATGTTCCCCTTGTGGCAGTGGCCATGGGTATGTATCCACTGGTAGACCCTGCCTCCCTTTCTACAATGGCAGATGCTCAGTTTATGCAGCACTTTGTACAAGATGGAGATTTCTGGCAGTTTCTGGCTTATTGTTCGGGAGTCGGTGGAAGTATTCTGATAATCGGGTCAGCAGCCGGAGTAGTTGTAATGGGCTTGGAAAAAATAAGTTTTTACTGGTACCTTAAAAATATATCTCTGATGGCTCTGGCCGGATATCTTGCAGGTGCAGCCGTATACATTGCCTTTAATATTTAGATGAAAAAAAACGGTTTTTATACAAGCTTTGTTCTTGAAAAAGAAATCAGAGCATGTTTGTCTACTCTGGAGATGTCAGCCAGATCAAAGAACGTTGAGTTGTGTTTTAATGTTCCGGAAAATATCGTTCTCTTTTCTGACCTGAATATGGTTGATACTATAATAAGAAACCTGGTATCAAATGCAATAAAATTCACACCCCATGGCGGAAAAGTTGAGATAAAAGCAAAAACCACAAGTTTAAATCATGTAGAGATTTCGGTAAAAGATACTGGAATAGGTATGGATAAAAAACTGTTAAACAATTTGTTTTGTATAAATGAATCGCATGGAAGGTCTGGTACAGAAGGCGAACCATCTACCGGTATGGGCCTTTATATCTGCCGCGACTATATTGAGAGCCTTGGTGGGACAATTCATATCGAGAGTGAAGAGGGAAAAGGAACTGTCTTCTTTTTTACAATACCCTCTTAATTAATTTGTACATTTGTCCAGCAAGAAACAAGAAAAAATGGACAAATTAAATATTTCCTACTGTTCAGACAAGTACCAGTACACGATGGGTAAGACCTTCTACGATCTGGGTCTGCAGAGAAAAATTGCAGTGTTCAATATGTTTTACAGAACTGCCCCGGACAAAAATAACTGGGCAGTTGTCAGTGGAATAAGAGAGGCTCTTGAAATGATCTCCGGATTGGGTAGTGAAGATGTCTCGTTCTTTGAGAGATTTATTCCAGGCGAAGAGAATCATAAGTACAGAGAGTATCTGGCGAACATGAGATTTACTGGCAATGTATATTGCATGCAGGAGGGAGAAATCGCATTCCCCGGGCAACCGGTCATAATTGTTGAGGGTCCGCTTATAGAAGCTCAGGTAATAGAAACACCACTGCTGTGCATAATGAATCATCAGATGGCCATAGCAACAAAGGCTTCAAGGGTTACAAGATCTACGACAAAACCCATAAGCGAGTTTGGGTCAAGAAGGGCTCACGGACCCTGGGCAGCAATCTATGGGGCAAAAGCAGCATATATAGGAGGTTGTGTTAGTTCTTCGAATATTTTCACGTCAGAAATCTTTGGTGTTCCTTCGACCGGTACAATGGCCCATAGTTTTGTAACAGCGTTCGGGTGCACGATTGCCGGCGAGTTGCATGCTTTTGACACATATATAAAATCACATTACGGAGAATCTCTTATTCTTCTGGTTGACACTTATGATACATTAAGGTGTGGTCTTAAAAATGCTATAAAAGCTTTTTTGAACAACGGGGTTGATGATAACTACACAAACGGTTTTGGAATAAGACTAGACAGCGGCGACCTTGCTTACCTGTCGGCAAAATGCAGAGAGGAACTAGATAAGGCCGGGCTTACCAAATGTAAGATTTTTGCCACAAATTCACTTGATGAATATATAATCACCGACCTTGAACATCAGAATGCGAAGATTGACGCTTATGGAGTGGGGGATGCAATTGCCACCAGCAAGCATAACCCGTGCTTTGGTAATGTATACAAGTTGGTACAAATTGACGGGCAAGGCGTTTTAAAAAGATCGGAGGATAAGAGTAAGGCAATTAATCCAGGGTTTCAGATTACTTACCGTATAATCCAGAATGGGAGCTTCAAGGCAGATGTGACATGTCTGAGAGGAGACAGGCTTTCCAGACAAATTGAACAAAGGGAGACAATTATATTAAGGGACGAAAGGGATGACACCAAAGTAACAACTTTCAAGGAACAGACATATGATTTTAAGACGCTCCAGATTCAGTTAATGAAAGACGGTGTGATACTGCATGAGGAAAAACCAATTCTAGAAAAAAGAAATTATTACCTTAGCAACCTGCAATGTCTTAATGAAACAGAGAAGAGAATTATCAACCCACACTTTTATAAGGTTGATATCTCGGACCATCTTTATGACTTGAAAGAACATCTGATTGACTCATTAGTTAAAGAAATAAGAGATTTTGATGAATCTGAATTCAAATAGTGTAATTCATCTGGTTGTAGACATGTTATATGACTTCATAGATGGCACCTTAGCATGCAATAACGCTTTACCTGCAGTACAAAAATCCATAGAATACATTAACCGGAACCCCTTACAAAAGGTTATTTATATATGTGACAATCACCCTGCAGATCACTGTTCATTCATACCCAATGGCGGTACCTGGCCCCCGCACTGTGTCGCAGGTACACGTGGGCAATTCATTCATGATGACTTCTATTCAAAAATCGTTCAGGAGTCTTCCAGACCAGGTTCCAGCAATATTTTTTATAAAGGTCAATGTAAAACGGAGGAGCAATACTCAGCTATTGAGGCAATCAGTAAATATGGAGAGTTCATTAGTGAGTTTCTGAAGAGCGCATATCCGACAAGTGGCGATAGCTTAGTGGTCATTAGTGGAATAGCAACCGAATTCTGTGTAATGGAAAGTACGTTGGATCTTTTAAAGGCCGGGTGTAAGGTTTATATTGTTACCGATGCACTTGCCTATGTAGATCGTCAGGGTCATACCGACACTCTCAGAATACTAAAGGGAAAAGGAGCCATACTTATTTAGAAAATTTAAATCCTGAATTATGATATATATAGGACTCGATCTTGGCGGAACAAAGGTATCTGGTGCTCTTTTCCTTGAGACCAACAACATTCTCATACAAGAGACATCCCTTCTAGAAGGCAGAGAAGGTAGCGATGTTGCAGAAATGATTTTTTCTCTCTGTGAAAAGTTGCTTGAACTTGGCTCTATCAAATCAGATGACGAAAAGAGTATTGGCATTTGTATACCCGGAATAGCCTACTCAAAAACTGGCAATGTATGGGCACCAAACATTCCGGGCTGGGAGAACTACCCCTTGAGAGATGAATTCGCAAAACGCTTCCCCCGATCAAAGATTATAGTTGAAAGCGACAGGACCTGTTACATTCTTGGTGAAGCCAGCCAGGGTGTTGCAAAAGGGTGCAACAATGCAATATTCCTTGCTGTAGGCACAGGAATTGGAGCTGGCATCCTGATAGACGGAAGGGTTCTTCACGGCAATTCTGATATAGTTGGAGCAACAGGATGGATGGCACTTAAACCCCCATACACCTCTGATTATGACCAGTGCGGTTGTTTTGAGACATATGCCTCTGGAACAGGAATAGCAACTCAGGCAAAGAAACTGATAAACCTTAACTCTGACTATAGGGGAGAATTGTCACAGATACCTTTGGAAAATATTACAGCACATGAGGTTTTTGACGCTTTAAGTAATAACGACCCTATTGCATTACAGGTTCTTGACATTGCCATCGAAATGTGGGGCATGGCCTCGGCCAACTTTGTCAGCCTTTTCAATCCTGAGATGGTCGTATTTGGTGGAGGCATCTTCGGACCCGCAGCAGAGTATATTGACAGAATATATCAGGAGGCACAGAAGTGGGCCCAGCCTATATCTATAAAACAGTGCAAGTTCGCTGTCACCAGCCTCCCGAATATGGCAGGGTTGTATGGTGCCGGGGCAATTGCTATAATGAATGGGAAAAACATTACAGATATCAAATAACTTAATACAAATATGAAAAGCAGGACAAACGGACCGGTTTTGGCAGCAGGCTACATAGGCATGGCATTCTTCGGATTGGCTTTTGTAGTAATGGGAGCCGTATTACCATCTCTTATTGCACGATTCTCTCTGGATACAGCTACAGCTTCCACCTTAGCGGGACTGTTGCCTCTGGGCATACTACTCGGTTCAGTACTGTTCGGTCCCATAATAGACAGATATGGATACAAGAATCTTATTGTATTATCAAGTATAATTGCAGTAATAGGTCTTGGAAATGCTGGCATTCTGCGGTACTATAGGCACAATCAGACTCTCAATTTTCATAATAGGGTTTGGCGGAGGAATGCTCAACGGATTGACAAATGCACTTGTTTCAGATGCATCCACCGATCACTCAAGAGCATCAAATCTTAGTATCCTTGGAGTGTTCTTTACAATTGGAGCAATAACCATCCCACTTCTTTTTGCCTCTCTTTCAAAAACATTCTCCTATACTCCTATTGTTTCAGGAGCAGGTATACTTATGGCGATGTCGGTTTTATACTACTTTTTTGTAGAGTTTCCTCAGGCAAAATACAAGCAGGGGTTCCCGTTAAAAAAGATTATGAAGATGGCAAAAGAGCCATTTATCCTTATTCTGAGTTTTACCCTGTTTTTCCAGAGTGGTCTTGAAGGAATAAGCAATACATGGATTTCAAGTTATATGGAACTTGAAAAAGGGTTTCCATCAGAAACTGCACTTTATGCCCTAAGCTTCATTGTAATTGGAATAGGATCAGGCAGATTACTATTGAGCATACTACTTAAAACGGTTTCCAAGTCACTGATTCTGAATCTAAGTATGCTTATCTCTGCTGCCGGTATGGCTCTGATTGCTCTTTTTGACACAAACACATCGGCAATAGCAGGTACATTCTTGATGGGCTTTGGTCTTGCCTCTACGTTTCCGATTGTTCTTGGAGAGATTGGTGAACGATACAAAGATATTTCCGGCACAGCCTTCAGCTTTGCCCTGGTCATTGCTTTGACAGGAAACACCCTGATAAATCTGGTAGTCGGCATTATTGACCTTGAGTCGTTCCCTGTACTTGTAGTGTTTTGCACCATTTCAATTGCATTGCTTTACACTGCCAATCATATCAGAAATAGAAGATTAGATAATAAATAGAATTCGTTCAATTTAAAACAAAAAAATTATGTTAGCATTAGAATGGTTAAAAAACGCAAGAGATGTAATGTCGAACATCGAGGAGAGTCAGCTGGAAAACATTAAAAAAGCAGCGACCCTCATGGCAGACAGTATTGAGGCTGGTCGCTGGGTTCATACCTTTGGTTGTGGTCACGCAACAATACCTATTGAAGAGATGTATCCGAGAATCGGTGGTTTTGTAGGATTTCATCCTCTTTGTGAACTGCCATTGACCTTTTTTACAAGAATAACCGGAGAGATGGGAGTACATCAGTTCCTTTTTCTGGAAAGAGCAGAAGGTTATGGAGAGGCAATAATGAAGT
>JGI24731J21663_1002455_pt1 | contig 11275 bp, 12 predicted proteins | sample EPASupsiteHSE605_FD_21663 | JGI IMG/M metagenome (IMG submission 21663) | reverse complement strand
GTGCTATGTATACCACTATATGTCTGATCTGCAAAAAGGAAATTGCGATTCCTTTCTCCGATTTTCGTTATAAGGATATCAAGTATAATCGGGGCAAACCTTTTGTATGTGACAAATGCAGTTTTACCATCCGCGATGAAACTAACATGACTAAAGATATAAACGGGGATACAAATAATATTGACAAAATACTTCGAGCAAGAAGCTAAGATGGGAAGCACAGCATGCGATCAGCTTTCTTCTTGTTGACCCCGCCCCATTGTTTAAAGTAAAACAATACTTTCTGCCGTTCACATTCCTCTTTTATGTCCAAAACCCATTCTTCAGCTAACTCAGGATCAGCAGTCTCGTTAATTCGTTCATTTCCAACCTGTGCAAGCCATGTCTTAAATGGCTCCGCATTGGGTGAGGGAATGGATTGAATAAGCCTTAGGATCTGCTCTATATCAGCAACGTCTGTATTACGCATTTTCCCATCAGCAGCAATCATTTTCAAAGCGTGACAATTTGTCACGCTTTCATTACCTTCCTTCTTCAGCCGCTCTTTTAATTTACGCCAATATGCTTGAGGGTTGATGCTGGACGTTAAAACAGCAACAACGTCCACGATAGAGAAATACCATTTTTCCTCGTCCTCATCCCACAAAACACGAATTCTGCTATCGTTGAATAGTCTAATTGCACTTTCTTTCGTCATCACACCCACCCTTCCTAACTTGTCACATCTCATTAGTTCGTTTGCAACCAAATCGTAGCCCCTTACACCGTCACAACTCATCAATACTAGCTTACAGGGGCTCTCATTTACTTGGGCCGATCTGGTATTCATAGGTTCCATAGGTATATTATACATAATTTGCACCCGCAATACAAACATATGTTCTTGTTGTATTCTGGTCAGCCAATTTCACCATAAATTCAATTACCCTAATTAGCTGGGTGTACTACTATTGTGCTCAATGACCAGATAACAATAGTTCTATATAGTGCAAAGGGAGGATGGAAGATTGGTAGGAAGGGATAGGTTCAAACCTCATAGATACTCTGATAATTTATTCAGGTTTCTTTTCAGTAATTATACGGATAAATTGATTTAATGCGTCTATCTGGGTAGGGGTGAGTTGCCGGGCATTGTTTAATAGATCATTTAGATGCGGTGGTAATGATGTGATCATTGGATCTTCGCCCAACAGATCAATCAATGTAATTCCAAGGCCTGATGATAGTTTTAATAATGAATCTAGGGTAGGCTGTTTCTGCCCTGCCTCAATAGATGATATAAAAGATTGGCTTAATCCAGAACGTTCAGCCAGCTTGCGCATACTTAGGCCCTGTTCTTCTCTTAATTCTTTAATCCGCACAGCAATGTTCATTGGCTCACCTTTATCCCTTAATTACTATAGCTATTATGTCATAGAAAATTTGCAGATCATTAACGCCTTTGTTATTGTTTATCGTTCTCTATAGTGATATTATTTATACTAATAAATCTAATAAAGGATAAAGATATTAATGAAAACCGGAACTATAAATAGTCTCTTTAATATTTTAGAGCATATAGATTATCCATTTAATTTTGTAATGGGAGTAGTCTATCGAAAAGTACCAGAAGATTGTGGAAATAACACAAGGTGTTTGCAGGTATTGCGTACTCGGGAGGATATTCAAGATTATTTGTATCGGAATGAATTCGATATGATCGTTTTAACATACCCAGAACATATGCTGGTGGTGTTAACCCAGTCGGAAATGGGCTGGATAAAACACACGGATAAACTGGCAGAATGGATAAGCAAACATTGGAAATCGGAACTATTAATTATTTCGGTTTCTTAGAGAGGGTTAACGGGGTAGCGGTTAAAAACGCCACCTGATATAGCTCGAAAATTATTATTCAGGCAATTTTTAGAATCTCTATAAGTTTGCTACTCAACCTAGCTTCCTCTCCGCTTTCATTGGTCTTCAATCTTAAAATAGGTATTTCATACTTCTCTAAAATAGCATCCTTCATTTTATCCCGTGCAGCCTGCTTGGGATTATTAACATGGAACGCATACCCATCCACCTCAACTACTAAAACTGGCATTTTGTCCAACTTGTTAAAGATTACAAAATCGGTATGGGTTAAAACATTCATGGCAAATTGGCACTCGTATACTCCGCTATCTTTCCTTATTTTACTTCTCATAGCATCTTTATGAGAGTTCCGTAGTATTTTTCTTGCATCAATCTCTCAATTTATGTAAAATATATTTGTTATCACATCATACTCGTTATGATATTATACTTAGTATGGAGGCGAGGGCATGGAAGCTAAAAAAGTAAGCAGAACTGAGAGACGCAAGGAAGAAACCAGGAAAAGAATTATGACGGTGGCTATTGATTTATTCAAACAGCAGGGTTTTGATGAGACTACCGTAGACCAAATCGCCAATGAAGCTGATGTGGCTAAATGCACTATTTATAGCCATTTCCCTGAAAAGGAAGCCATTATCTACGAACATATTCAGAGTATGATACGGGAACAAACGCCAGCGATGTTGGAGTATTTAGATAAATTACCCGATACCAGGACCCGGCTCATTGCTGCCCTGCAAAAAACAATAGAATGGATGCATATTGATTTGAGTAATGACTTGTTTGAGCGGCACTTTGTCTACAAAATGTCCCAAGCTGTTCAGGCTATAAAGCATTTAGATGGGAACGTAGGCACCGGTTTTTCAACCGTTATGGGACATATATTTAAACTGGGTATAGAATCCGGCGAAATCAGGCCGGATGCGAATGTTTTGGTTATGGGGGGGCTGGAATTCAACCACTTTTTTTCCGCCCTTCTATGGGTGAACCACCCGGAATTAATATCAATAAATGAAAGCATAGAAAAGAATGTAGACTTTTTTCTGGGCGGGGTAAAAAACGAACTGCATGACTCCTAAACATAAAGCAGCGAGCATTTCATTGAGGGGGGAAGAGGTATGGTTGGGAAAGGATTTTTCTATAACTGGCCGAAAGCTTTTACCGCTGGAGTAGAAGCCGTTGGGGGTAAGGGCTGGAACCTGAGCCGGCTGGAGCGTTATGGTTTTACTATTCCGGTTGGCGGTGTTCTGATCGCTGATGCCTACCGGGCTTTTATTAAAGAAAATAATCTGTCTGGGGCCATAGCTAAGATTTCGGCAAAGGTTACTGTCTCCAACATCGCAGAGAAAGAAATTGAAGAAGAACTTCTTAAGCTAAGAGAGAAAATCATAGCGGGATTATTCCCTTTGTATATCCAGGAAGAATTGATTGCCGAACTCAAAGGCACAGGCATCCTGTCCAAGCCGCTGGCGGTCCGTTCTTCCGCCACCTGCGAGGACTCGGCCCGGGCCTCTTTTGCCGGGATGCACGATTCATTCTTGAATATCTGCGGGACCGACAATATCATACTGGCTGTCAAGGAATGCTATGCTTCCCTTTGGACTCCCCGGGCGGTTGCCTATCGGCGTAAAATGCAGGTTGGGGATGATGAGGTATTTCAGGCGGTCGTAATCCTGGAATTGGTTCAAGCCATGGCCGCAGGGGTAGGTTTCACCTGCGATCCACGTACCGGCCGGGAAGATGTAGTGCTTATTAACGCCAATTTCGGTCTGGGAGAAAGCGTGGTCAGCGGTGCTATCGAGCCGGATGAATACTGCCTGGATGCCAAACTGGAAATAATGGAGCGGAAAATGGGCCTGAAAGAAAATAAAACCGCGGCCCGCCCCGATGGCGGAACAGAATTGATCGCTTCCCCGGGCTCCTCTGGGCAACAAGTGTTAAGCGATGAAAATATTAAACAGCTGGGTCTGGTTATCCGGCGAGTCTACGATGCCATGAGTAACGAGGATCAACACCAGGATATTGAATGGGTGTTTGACGGTCAGGACTTTGTTCTGGTCCAGGCGCGCCCGGTAACTGCCAAACCGCGCTATACCTTTCCAGAACTTAAAGACCAGCCTGATATCTGGTCCAATACCAATTTAAAAGAGGCGGTTCCCATGGTTCTGCCCATCCTCAGCTGGAATCTGATCCAACAAACGTGGATGGGGCCTTTGAAGTTAGTTAGTTTCCTTGGTTTTCGAATGCCCCCAGGTTTGCAGTGTTATAAGCGGTTCGGAGGTCATTTTTATTGGAACTCTTCACTGATTCAATGGATTTTTTTTGATTGCTCTGGGTCAAAGGAGGCAATGAAGGCACTGGGGGGACAGGAGCCGGAAATCAGAATTAACGAAGATGATCCTTACCGTGGTATTAAAGGATTGAAAAGAATAGGGCGAGGTATTAAGGCTGTCCTTTTTATCATTAAAAATAGCAGGAACCCTCAGGCGTCTTTTGGGCAGGTAGATAAGTTCACAGACGCTTTCACTAAGCAGGATTTACGTAACCTTTCCGATAACGATTTAATCAACACTACGGCCATAATTAGATCCGCATGGCGCGAGTATGTACCGGTTTTCTACGCATGCACCTTAGACATGTCAATGCCTCGTTTAATAAAAACCTTGGAAAAATATTTTCGAGACCAAGGAAATGCTATAGCCAATGCCTTAATGATCGGCCAGGGGGATATAACTAGCGCCGAGCAAGGTTACCTTCTAATAGAACTGGCTGAAATAGCCAGGGATGATAATGACGTCCGAGCCTATTTAGGCAGAGGCGATTTCAATCCATACGCATGGGAAAAGGAACTTCCAGAGGAATCGACGTTCAAACGATTATTCCGAAATTTCCTGGACCAATACGGGCACCGGGGCGTCTATGAAATGGATATATGCAATCCCCGTTGGAGAGAAGATCCCTCCTACCCTTTACATGTCATCAAAAGCACCATGGCAAACGCTAATGTTGCAGATCTTAAAAAGCAACAACACGCTAAGGTTAACGATGCCTGGCGAAAAGTTGAACAAGGCATACCTAAGTCTCGTCATAACATGATTAGAAAACTGGTGGAAAAGTCCGTAAAAGGTGCAGCCTTACGAGAAATGGCCAAATTCGAATTACTCAAGTTTTATGAGATTATCCGCAAGGTATTCCTGGAGATGGGAAGTCGCTTGCAAGACAGGGATATCCTGATAGAAAAGGCCGATGTATTCCATTGCTGGATATTTCGGTGCGGCGGAGCCGCCAATCCGCTCTGTACTGAGCCACTGTCTCGCTCAAAATGAGCCACTGTCTCGCTCAAAATGAGCCACCCTGTTGCTGGTTGAGCCATTAATTGTAAGAGTCAAGCAACACAGGGGGCTCAATGATTACTTCTACAGGTTATTATTGAATACCCTTGCGTTTACGCATTGAATCTTCTCCATCGATGAAGATGGTATATGAATCGTAAACGATTCTGTCCAGGATGGCGTCAGCCAAGGTGCCTTCGCCGATCTTCCCGTGCCAGCCTGCTGGCGCGAATTGTGAACTAAAAATTGTTGAGGCCTTTTTATGTCTAGCTTCAACAATCTCTAGAAGGTCCCGTGCTTCGGTGTTACTTAATGGGACTAGGAGCCAGTCATCAAGAATTAACAGGCTTACTCGTTTGTACTGCTTCATGACCTTCTGGAAGATACCTTCACCTCGAGCTACTGCCAGTTCATTGAGAAGGTCTGGCAGGCGGATGTATTTGACAGTGTAAAAGTTGCGACAAGCTGCAATTCCAAAGGCGCAGCTCATATAAGTTTTACCAGCACCGGATGCGCCAAGAATAATGAGATTATGCTTTTCTTGCACATAAGTGCATGTTGATAAACGGGTAATCTGAGCTCGATCAAGCTTTCTGTCAGCGTGGTATTCGATATCTTCGATACAAGCATTGCTAAAATGGAATTCTGATTTTCGAATAAGGCGGGCTAATTTATTGTTCTTTCTTCTAGCCCATTCCGTATCAACCATAAGGCCAAAACGCTCTTCAAAGGACAGGTCTTGGAAAGATGTATCTTCTAACTGCCTGCGATAGGCGTCTACCATTGAAGATAGTCTGAGCTCAATTAGTTTGGTCATTGTCGTTTCGTTAACCATTATGAGTTCCTCCCATAATAGTCTGCACCTCTTGTAAAGCCAAAGTTTGCAGACGTATCGCTAGGAACAGTTTCTTCTTTGACGATTTTATCTTGACCCGTTTTTAGAATCGTCTGGATGCTTTTGTAGCTAGGACTTGGCGTATAGGACAACGCCTTTTCACAGGCAGCTTCAAGACGATTCACGGCGTATTTGTCAGCTAACTTGAGTAGAGCCATGCAAGATCTGAAGCCTTGTTGTTCTATTTTGTGCGACGCAAGTATTGCTTGGACAACTATGGATGTATTAGGACCAACGCTTTTTGCCCAGGAGATAAACCGTTCTGAGTTCCAAGCAGCATACTTTTTATGGTCTTCGGGCATATGTTCAACAACAGTGCTATACTGGCCTTCTCGCCCATGTAGCTTTGGATGTGAACAGATCCGGTGGTTATTGAAGAAAACTTCGATGACATTCCTGGTGATACGGATATCAACTTTATGTTTGATGTATTCGTACGGACAGCTATAAAACATTTTATCTACGGCAACATGGTAATTATACTGAACGGTTGCGATTTTCCAGGTGGCTAACTCATATGGAATAGGGGGTAGTGGTATTAGGGCAGCTTGCTCTTCTTCCACAAATATACTTAGCCTGCTTCCTGGTTTCTTTTGAAACGGTTTACTGTTGAAGTCCTGCAGTTTAAGCTTTATGGCCTCGTTAAGATCTCTTAGTGAAAAAAACTTTTGATGGCGTAACGCTGCGATGATCCAGGTTGATATGATTCCGACAGCGCCTTCAACCGTAGGTTTATCTTTTGGTTTTCTAACCCGAGCAGGAATTACAGCGGTTCCATAGTGTTCAGCCATGCTGTGATAGGTCTTATTTATGATAGGTGTGAACCATGACGCTTTTTCTACACCTGTCTTAAGATTATCTGGAACCAAAATTCTGGTAACGCCTCCAAAGAACTGATAGGTATTGATATGTGCAGCAATCCAGTTCTCCAGGTTCTGTGACAAAAAGGCTTCAACATAGGCATATTGACTACTAGATAATGCAGCTACGAAAATATAGGCATTAATAACTTCGCCCGTATCACGATCGATAAGCTTGGCTGTCTGGCCTGCCCAGTCTACTTCTAGTTGTTCTCCAGGCTTACGGTTGATGTGCATGGTAGCTTTTGTGATGCTAGCATACTCACGGTAATATTTGCAGAACTGAGTGTACATGAAAGGTATTTCATGACTGAGCCTACATGTTTCGCAGTACTCATTCCAAAGGAGGCTTAAAGTAACACCGCTTTTCGCCATTTCCTTATGTATGTACTCATAGTCAGGAAGCCTTCTAGAACTTGGAACTACACGCTCCGGGAAAAGACATTTAATTAAATCACCGTCTGACATGCCTGGTGGCAGTGGCCATGAAATCCCTTTTTCTTCTGCTTTTTTCAGGGTGTTTGATATTGTATTTCGCGAGCACTCGCAACTTGCTGAGATGCTACGCTGACTTATCCCTTGGCTATGTAGCCTCAGGATTTCGCGGTAATTGGTCATGAAAATGACCTCCTTGAATTTATTTACACTACTAAGTTAGTGCATAAATCCAATTTACCACTAATTTGACGAGTGGCTCACCTTGCGTGAAGGTGGCTCATTTTCAGCGAGAGGGTGGCTCTATTTGAGCGTATCGGTGGCTCTCGCAGAGCATATTATTCAATTGCAGCTGGATAGAATTATTCTCCATTTTAAATGGGGATTGGAGCGGCCGGGGACTTAAAACGCTGGTAGCGGAAAGAAAGCAATGGAAAGAAGAAATGGAGAAGCTCTCCCCCCCTGATTATTACATTAACGAAAGCTCGCATTTTGTTGAAGCCGTTGCCACCGGTTCAGGCTCGGTTCTGGAAGGACTGGGAGTTTCGGCCGGAAGAGCTTGCGGCCCAGCAAAACTTTTGCAACATCCCAGCCAGGAGAAGAAGTTGGATTCAGGAGATGTGCTCATTGCCCCTTCCACCGATCCGGGTTGGACACCTTTGTTTTTAAGAGCTGCGGCCATAGTTCTAGAAAGGGGCGGAATTGGATCCCATGGTGCTATTGTTGCCCGGGAGTATGGAATACCTGCCGTCTTGAATGTACCCGGGGCCATGCGAATTATTAAAGATGGACAGAACGTGGTGGTAGACGGAGATGAAGGCAAGGTCTTTCTGCAGTAAACCACTAGGTTAGTAAAGATTAAGCGGTAATCCGATACCAGTGATTCCCCCAGGGCTTCCTTCACAAAAATCTTAATTGCAACCAGTACCGCCATACCGAGAATATATTTCATAACCTGCTGTCCCGGAAGACCTTCACAGCCAAATGTAAATTAATCTTATCACTTCTGACTGCCTTCTTCCCTCCCCTCCGATCCCCAGGAGGATTACCGCCTGGGAAAAACTAAGATTCGAATACGTATTCGAATCTGGCAAGCCCTCGCCGGGAGAGGCGATTTTGGACCCGGATTGCCGGTTGATACACATCAGGTGCCGGCGTCCGCTGGAGGTTTTCTGTTTAGTAATCATAGGGGTTATTACCTTGTGTATAAACCACAAGAAATAGACGACCGCCTTTTAGTAAGGCGGTCTCAAGCAATTCCTCTTTTGCCTATTTCTCATTCGTTCAAATAACTGCTCAGAATAAATATGATAAAGTAAGTCAAACACGGAATAGATATTGCTGTTGATGATTTCACAATTGTTGTATTTAATATATTTCACCAAATCACCAACATTAGAGCTTTTATTATCCACGTTATCTGCCACTACAACAATCAGCTTATCCACTGCACGAGAAACTGCTACATTGATTAAATTGGGGTTATCTACAAATTCATTCACATCATTCACCACGGTTGTGAGAATAACAACATCCTTTTCGCGACCCTGGTATTTATGGACAGTATCGACCTCAATATTGGGGTTTCCAATGGCCTCTATCAGCTTATCCCATTTGCATTCGATAGGGAGAAATTATCCCAACCGACTGCCTGGTATCATCAATACCCTGTTCCGGCAGCAGTTCTTCGACGATCACGTCAATTTGACGCTGGTTATAGTTACCCCGGGCATGATTTCCCTTAGCTATCTTATAGAGAACCAGCGGTTTATCTCGGTGGTTTTCTTCTGTGAGCACAATAAGCTCATTATTATTAAACTTTTGATTGCAAAAGCCGATAATTTTCGGATGGCAACGGTAATGCTCCTGCAATAGAGTTCGGGGAACATTTTTAAACAATTTTGTAATAGAAGAAAGCATACTATTTTCCGCATAATCGTAAGCAGCATGGAGTGAAGATCTCTTAAAAATATGCTTAGTTTCTTCAGCAACATTCGCCGGCACAACATTGGGCAGTTGCTTTAAATCACCGACAATGACCGCATTCCTTGCACAAGATAACGCCAAGGCGCCCGTGACAATATCAACTTGCGATGCCTCATCCATAACAACATAATCAAATAAATAGTTGGCACTGGCACAGCTTCTCAAAGAATGGGTGGTACTCAAAATAACTGGATATTCTTTAATAAATGAAGCGAAATCTTTCCATAACGCATCCTTGGTAAATATTGTCTGTTAATGTCAACTAAAAATTAGGCCATTTGCTGGCTAGAATTTAGGCCAACTAGACAAAAAAATTTACTCATTGGTGGTCTGTGCGGCAAAAGCCTGCTTGAACCTATAGCTCTCACTATTGATATTGAGAATATGTGCTCTATGAGTAAGTCGGTCCAGCAAAGCGGCAGTCATCCCAGCGTCTGAAAACACCTCCGTCCATCTCGGAAATTCAAGATTAGTCGTAATAATCAGGCTTCCTCTCTCGTGCCGTGATGAACAGAATTGAAAAAGTAGTTCTGCACCGGTCTTACTAAACGGCACATAACCAAGCTCATCAATGACAATCAGATGATAGGCGGAATATTGCCGTTCCATCCGGTTAAGCTTGTATTCCTGCTGAGCTGCCATTAGTTCGTTAATCAAACCAGCAGCAGTGAAGAACTTAGCTTTCAGGCCTTTTCTGCAGGCTTCGTAAGCCAAAGCAGTTGCAATATGGGTTTTGCCGACCCCAGAAGTCCCTACTAAAATGACGTTTTCAAGGTTTTTAATGTATTCGCAACTGGCAAGCTTTAAGACCTTCGGTTTACTAAGGGAGGGTACAGCTTTAAAATCAAAAACATCCAGGGTTTTGATGATTGGAAAGGTTGCCAGTCTTATTCCACGCTGTATCCGATTGCTTTCCCGCTGAGTTATTTCTTGTTCTAATACTCCTAAAAGATAATCCTCGTAGCTTAAATTATTGTCTTCCGCTTCACGAGCCATTGATGTATAGACTTTAGTAGCTTGTGGCATCTTCAGTTTCTTAAGATGAGCTTCAATCAGCATATTTCGGGGTGTATTCACTATCTTCCACCTCCATTATCCATAAGTGCACCATACTTGTTTAAATCGGGCGACATCACATGCACTTTCGGAATATTGGTGGTAAATTCACTGCTTAAGGGAATAACTTTCGGGTTGTCAGTATTAAGCTGCATCAGTATATTTAACAGGCCGTCATAGTTGTAGACGTTGTAGGCCAGAGCAAGACCAATAGCATCTGTAATCTGATTAGCAGGATATTCCCGGTTAAGCATTAGCATCTTTACAAACTGCCGGTTACCCTTAGGATCTCGGGCAGCCAGACATTTACGGTATTGTTCATATACCGGCGGCAGGGATTCTGGTCGATATACTCGGGTATTACTCAGAGCTCTTGATTTCATCATCAGTAATTCCAGGTAATGATCCAGAACCAAGCTTTCCTTATGGCGTCCATGTATTCTTTGGTGTACAGCTATCAGGTCGTGATTAAGAAGTATCTCGACTTGATCAACAGTAGCTCGGATAAGAACTTTTTTCCCGACGTGTTTGACCGGTACTGAATAGCGATTGGTATCAAATTGGATCATAGAGTATGTATTTACTTTGGCTTCTGCGTACCTTACACATTTGAAAGGAGCGGCTGGTAGCGGTCTTAAAGCTTTTAATTCTGCTTCCCAGCGAGAGTTCTTATCCAGCAGATCAGCACATTTATCGTGCAGATACTGATTCAATTCCTCAAAGGAGTCTACTTCTGGATATGGAACGAAGAACCTTCTGACCGCCTCTTGCCCGGCTTTTTCTACGCCGCCTTTCTCATTGCCTCTTCGGGGTCGGCAAAAGTTAGCCTGGTAAAGATAATGGGTTCTAAGTGC
>JGI24731J21663_1002446_pt1 | contig 11310 bp, 11 predicted proteins | sample EPASupsiteHSE605_FD_21663 | JGI IMG/M metagenome (IMG submission 21663) | reverse complement strand
GAGAGGTTTGAAACACTTTTAAGGATGGTGGACTGGTTGCCGATGTTATTAGTCTGGTTGGTGTCGGTAGTGCTACTTCCCACCTGAACTGTACAATTTAAAACTCCAGTGGCAGAGGATGGTATCAATCCCCGGAACAGTGCGGATTTTGAAGTGTGGGATTGCATTGTTCCCAAGTTTACTGATCCGATCCACCTATTCCAGTTACCACCATCTAATGAATATTCCAGATTTTCTAAAGGAAATGTGCCAGTGAGATTAACGTTACGGGCGGTGGAAGGGCCATTATTCTGAATGTTCACATGATATGTGAGCGGTTCCCCAGGAGTAGCTGGGTCTGGGTAATCAGTTACACCTACAGAAAGGTCACATGCTGTGTCTGCAACTGTGAAGTGATTATAAATGTTATTGGTAAGGTTGGTATCTTTGGTATCTGAAGAGACCCTTCCTGTGAATTGTAATGTGCTGTTGGCCCAGGAAGGCACTAAACCCCTTATCAAAAAGGTTTTAAAATCATCTTTATTCATGTTTTCCAGGTTTAATGTTCCAGTCCAGGTATTCCAGGTTGCTTCATTGTCTTGGGAGTATTCAGGATTTTTCAGTGGGATATCTCCAATGAATATGTTGTTGTCAGATGTTTGAGGGCCATGATTTCGGATGTTTACCTTGATTTTTTGCATTTCCCCAGCAATGGCTTGGTTATTACCAGTAATCTCTACTGAGATATCAGCCACCATTGCTTTGACTGTGAGATCGTAAAGAATGGGTGATAAGTTTCCCTGAAATCTTTGCAGGGTGGTTTCAACCATTAAATATCTGCCAGGTGGTGTATTTTGTAGTGCAGTGTTATTGGAAACAGTTTCCCAGGGTGACCAGTTTATATCATCGTTGGAACTTTTTACTCGTACCGTGATCTTAGTGCCGTCAGGTTCGTAGCTATTCCATATAAAATGCCCCCATGGAGTGTTTGGAATTTCAGAATCATGGATCACAGTCCAGGTACCCTTTTGGGTGGTTATACTTTGGGAAACTGTCCCGGTCATGTCACTGTAACCATAATGACGTGTTCCAGGGAGTGCTTTGGTAAGATCCACCTGATTGGTATAGGGGTCGATGCGATGGATGTACTCGTCACCATAGTCAACAACCCATAATTTACCATTATTATCAACAGAAACACCAGTAGGAGTGTTACCAATTGGTATGGTGGCTTTGTAATCTCCATTATTAGAGTAACGAGTCAATGTGCCGGCTGCGGAGTTCACAATCCACACATCGTCATCGTCAGTGATGGCTACTCCACGGGATTGATAAGGGCATGGTTTTGTCCAGTCGATAATGCCAGTGAGGATGTTTATACGAGTGAAGCGTGATGAATCCCAACCTGCCACGAAAAGGTGATTGTTTGTATCCAAACCCAACCCGTAGGCAAAATGTCCAAGGTTTATACGGGTGAAAGTATCATTGGAAGGATCTAGACGTAATATATTATTACCTCCTGCACCAGAAGACCATAATATTCCATTCTGATCTATGATCGCCCCGTAGGGGATGTGGCCCACTGAGGAGACATCTACCATTTTCAGGATATGCCCTGTGGAACCATCAACATAGTAATATCTACTAGTACCGTAACAGCCCAGCCACACATTATTTTTAGAATCAACTGCCACACCCCTTGGCCCAGGATTACCATTGTCATTGGTATATGGTCCGGTGTACTCTCCAGGCGTGTAAGTGCCTTCATTTCCGGATATGAGTACTACTTCCCATAGTAGGCATTCATCCCGACCCCAGGGGAGGATTTCGTTGCTTGTTATCACTCCATCACTGTTGAGGTCCCGCGATGTTTCGATTATTCCATTGTGGTTACGGTCGATGTATCCTCCGTTTTCTAATAATCCAATTTTAATAGCGGTCCCGGTTTGTCGGTTACCCAACCAGCAGTTCCCCTCCAAGTCCACGGTAGTTCTGGAAGGATTACCATTGTGGGGTCCGGTACGGTAACGGGCCATTTCCTGTCCGGTAACAGTATTTACTTTGGATACTGTGCCTTCGTTACTGTTGGGCACCCATATAAATGAGAATAACGATTGGGATTTGTTGGAAAGCTGCAACTGGTTAGATGTGCTGTTGTGTTCCAGCCCCGCCATAGTCCCATTATCAAAATCAGAATCATTGGTATAATTCTGTTCTAAGCCTGATGCGAAGGCTGTTGAGGGAATGAAAAGTGTTAAGATAAAAATAATTCCTAAAATTAGATATGATAATTTCTTTTTCACATGCCGCCCCTCCCACCTTCTATTTTTCTTCTCCATTTGCCTATCTGGTTAACAATATAAATATTATTTAAATAATATAAAGTATGACATGATATTAATCATAACTATAATATAAATGTTATGATTAAAAGGGGAAAAACTGAGCAATAGTTAATACAGGGGTATAATGGATATATGGTAAAATAGATGGCGGTCTCTAATAATAATATAAAGCCATATAATGCTTACTTTAATGAAAAAATAAGATAAGATTTTATAGATTTTATTTTAAAAAAAATTAACTGGAATCTTCAAGGGTCCCGGTGATTATCACTATTTCTTCGAAGAAATGTTTCTGGCAGGCGGTAACTGAAGCATTAAAACCTATTTTTTCCAGTTTATCAAGTGTTTTATCAATATCTGATAGGGATGACTGTACCAGCTGAACTCTTCCCTCAGGATTAAGATAATCAATTAATTCATCCAGAAAACGGTCTATAACTTTTCTCCCATCGTCACCACCATCCCAGGCAGTTTCCAGTTCATCATCAACCCGTTCATCTTCTGAAGTTGGAAGGTAGGGTGTGTTGAAAATTATCAAATCGAACTTCTCATCAGAAACTGGTTCAAATAGGTCTCCTTCCTTAATCTCCACGTTGTAGGCCTTGTTGTTGATGATATTGTGGGTGGCACATTTAATGGCATGGGGGTTGATATCCGTTGCTACAACGGTTCTGCATTGTCTGGAAACAGTTATTGCAACAATTCCAGTCCCGGTTCCTATTTCAAGCACTCTGTGCTTTCTTTCCACTTGAAGGTTTTCTGCAAGGAGAAAGGTGTCTTCAGCAGGTTCGTATACTTCAGAATGGGTTTTATAATAAATTCCCTTGTAATCTAACATGTTACTCCTCTTAGTAAGCAGATATAAGAATTTATAATCATTCTTCCACAGATCCCAAGCCTTCCAGTGCAGAGGGAAGGCAATCCAGTACAGTTGAAAGTCCTGAAAGATGGAGGTTCATCACTACTGCTCCTAAAATCTCATCCCTGGATGCGCCCTGATTTTTAGCCATCTGGGCATGCATTTTCACTCCTATTGGGTTGCGATTGGCGGTTTGGATGGCTATATTCACCAGTTGCTTGGTTTTAGGATCCATTCCCTTAAGGGAACGCTGGGCATCCACCAGATCATTAAAACGTCCTGCTAATTCTGGAAATTCATCCTGAAATATTTGAAAGGGATTTTTCCCAGTATTATTCATTTCACCCATGTTCTTCATTATATCTCTCCATTAAATCCATCATATTTCCATTAAATCTTTAAGTTCTCTAGAAATCGTTAAAATTTCTTCCCCTTTCAAGTTAAAAACCCTTTCCTCAATGAGTTTGGTGTCCAGTTTCTGGATTAGATCCCGGATATGGCTTCGGTCCAAGTCTAAGCTGGATATTTCGTGGAAAGATTGGAGCAACGCCTTTCCTGATTTCTTCTTTTTATGCTGGAATAATGCCCGGCAAGTGTTTATGAAAAATTCGTCAACCTGGGGATTCTTTTGGGGTACTAACTTAATTACAGCTGAGGAAATTCGAGGTGGAGGTAGGAAGGCATTCTGGGGAACCTTAAAAAGAAGTTCGGTGTGGGTGCACAGATTCATCATCACTGAAAGACGGGAATAATTAGATTCACCTGGTTGGGCTACCATTCTCTGGGCGAATTCCAGTTGATACATTAAAATAGCATAATCAAAGTCGTGATTAAGAAGCTTGAAGGTTATGGGTGATGATATCTGGTAGGGTAAGTTGGATACTACTTTGTTAAAATAAGGAAACTCCATTTTGGTGGCATCACCCTCCAGAACTTCTACATTAGATATTTCAGTTCCTGAAGCCTGTCTTTGAGAACCCTGACAATTTTTTTATCCTGCTCAAAAGCAACTACTTTAGAAGATTTTTCAGCCAGGGGGATGGTTAATGTACCGATACCTGCTCCGATCTCCAGCACCACATCTGAATCATTGAGATGGGAGTTTTCAATAATTCGAGCTAAAATATGGTCATTGATGAGGTAATTTTGACCTTTCCTCCGGTTTAACCTTATCTGGTGCTTTTTTAACAGCTGGGAGGTTTCTTGGGCCAACATTTTCCTTAATCTTTGAATTCCTTCATTAATTTTAAAACTTCATTCTTTAAAAAATGAATATAATTTAAAATTTGCGTTTTGGAGGTCGGGTGAATAGGATGTATTTCTTTTTACCTTTCCTGTCTTCAGCTGCTTCCAGTTCCAGGTGAATTCTTTTGGCAACGAGTTTCACAGGGTCAGATAGCATGGGAACTCGTTTTTTCACATCGGCAAAGTCCTGGAAAGGGGCTTCCTTCCGGGCCTGTAGAATATCCCACATGTGCTTTTTACCGATACCGGGTAGAAGTTCAATCTGGTGCAGGCGGGTGGAAATGGGGCCTGCTTCATTGAAGAATTGGACAAATTTATCTTCCTTTTCTTTTATAATTTCTTCAATGACGTAATTTACCTCTATTTTAGCAGTTGAAGTCATTTTGTTAAAGGGTAATCTACGGTTAACCCGGGCAATTTTCTCTCTTTTCCCGGCTCCAATGTAAACCTTTTCATGAATATCCAAGTTTACATTTTCCTTTGGTGTTAACTCTAACAGGGTGAATTCTTCTGTACCAATTGCCTGAGCCACAGGTTTACGTTTATAGGAGTTTGATCCCTCTCTAACATAACCCAGAGGTAGATAGTCTAAAATAATAGCATAATCCTCCATTTAACCACACCCTGAATTAATTTTAGATAATTACAGTTTAAATTTCGTTCGTATCACATCTCGATATAGCCGATGTGAATACTTCCCATAATATTTAAAGTTTCACCCGAAGGAAAAAGAGTTTTTAAAAAGTTTTTTAGTCTTTTTCCCGGTATTTGTTCACAATTTTCAGTATATTCTCAAGTTCTTCCTTTTTATGGGATCCCCTTTCCTTGGCGAAAATCAATCGCATGTCATCCATATCTTCGGGCATGACATCTGCTATCTTAATGGCCTGGGTCTTTTTGATAATTTCTTCCAGTTCGTCTACCAGCTTCTCTGCATCTTCTACTGATATTTTAGAGAATTTGGTGACGTGATCCAGGGCTAGATTCTGTTCATAACTTAACTCATGAACTGCTTCTCGTTCTTCTAAGAGTGGCTTGACTTTAACCAGGGGTATTGGATCGGTTTCAAGGACTTTTTTCCCAATCATCACCATCACTCCTGTATTTTCAGGTGTTCAGGTCGAATAATCAGTTTTTTAGCTTTATTCCCATCATTAATTGCTACTATGTATGCCCGGCCTCTTTTTTCAGCCACTTTACCGGTTTTACCATGGAAACGTGGGTGAGGTTGGCCTTTGTGAACGCTGGGGTCGATTATTATGTGAACCAGATCGTCTTCCTGGAATGTCTGTATTTTTTTGGTTATGGGATTGCTTCTCCCTGCTCTTAAAGTCTTTTTAAGTTTGTACCTTGTTTTACTTCTAAAACCTCTTGATCTCTGAGTCATTTTCAAAACCTCCACTTCAGTTAGAAATGGGTTATTAAATTTATTATTAAATTTACTTCCAACTATCTTTGTTTTAGAGTTGTCTGCTTCCATGAGTTATTGGCAATATTTATGAGTATTTGGCCTCTCAGGTGATTTGCGCAGATACGATTTGTTAATTTAAGATATTATTTCTTATAGGGCCTAACCTGCAATTTAAGATAAAATTCGTATGAATCTTCCAGTGGTTAATTGGCTCATTTTGTAAATCGATTAGAATTATTTATGATGTAACGGAGTTTATAAAACTATCCTTCCACTCATTTAAATGTTAACTTCCAACACATCTAACTCTATACACTTGGCAGTTATGCCCAGAATGGAAGTCACACTGGGCTGGGTTCTATCTTCATCTCCTGATATGAGTTCTTTGATATATAATCCGCCTTCACAATTCACAACCAATTCCAGATGGTTGGAATCCAGCAGTTTAACTTGAATCTCCTTCACTTCTCTGGTACGGATCTTATCTGCTCTCCGGTGGGAAACCCGAATGGGAGTACGTTGTTTGATTATGTTAAGAGAATTTAAGACATTTAATTTCTCCGCATCCGTCTCCTGATCCAGTTCTACCAGTGCACGGTAGATTTTATAGGTTTCTGTGGAAGATGCTTTAATCCCGCTTCTTCGATCTTTATTCACTGATTTTAAGTCAAGAACTTCCACTTTGCCAGTGCAGTGTTGGTTTATTTCAGCAGTTAAATCTTCCAAGTTCAAATCACGCAGTTTAGGCTCCTTTATCTCCAGTACAAATGGCCTTCCTCTCCCCAGCATCCTCACATCAATGTCTTCCCTACCTGCACCATGAAATTTAGATTCAACGCCTCTTGTTGCCTTTAAAACCTTTTCTGCCATTAGTTCTTCAACGGATTCGGGGTACATTTTCCCGGTGAAATCACATTTTTCGCATCCTTTTCCCCTGCATTTTCGGCAAGGCCATCTGGTCTGAGGAATACCTCGTATGAGTTTTCGGTACCTTCCTTCAATGAACAGTGGATTTATCTGAAGTTCTACTTGGTTGCTGGTGAAATCCATCATAATCACCAGATTTGGGTTATCAAAATCCACTTCTCTCTCCAGACGAAGTTCTAATTCTTTACCCAACTCCCTGTTAATCTCTTTTTTTATGATATCGCCATTAAATCCAGTTTTTTCCTGGATATATTTCTCTTTCTCCAGGATTTCATCTGGCAGACGACAACCCACCAGGAATGTTGTAAATTCAACCTGGGAATTATGGATGGTGTTGATTATTTTTTCCAGGATATTTTCCAGATCCAGAAAAATATCTCCACATACATAGCAAGCTTCACTCTTTTCAGGCATTTCCTCATCTTCGCTCAGGACATCTTTCAGATAAGCGCCTCGTTCCTGATTATCATTACCTGAAACTTGTGGATAAAAATTCCTACCCAGACAACGGTTGCAAATGTTCCCATGGCTGATTTTGATTATTTTCTGGGCCTGTTCTTTAATATTTTTCATGGTGGTCTGTCCTGATATGAATTGGATTCTTAATTTAGTTATAAAATGATATGAGAGATTAGTAATGCCTCAGAATTTTCAGTAATTTTGGTATACTCTCTCAAATTTAATTTTAGTATACTAACTCAACTTCAGTATACGCATAAAATAAGTTGACAGGGGGATGTTTATCGCATCATCTGCCGCATCATCTGCCCCAGTGGTCCGCCCATCTTCCGTTTTCCAAAGCCCTTAATTGCCTTTTTAGTCACCTGGTAATACTTTAAAAGCTCCTTAACATCTTCATTACGCATTCCAGAGCCTCGAGCTATTCTTTTAACCCGGGACTGTTTGATGACTTCAGGATGGATTAATTCATGTTCTGTCATGGAATCCATCAGAATCTTGTACTTGCCCAGTTTTTCTTCGGTTACCTGGGAAGCGTTTTTAGGTAGTTTATTTCCCATACCGGGTAACATGTTCATCACCTGCTGCATGGGTCCCATCTTATTCATCATCTCGAACTGACTGTACATATCCTTCAGGGTGAACTTACCACTGAGCATGGCATCCATGGCTTCGGTGTCAACATCTTCCTCTGCAATTTCCTCAGCACGTTCAATGAGGCTCTTAATATCTCCCATTCCCAGTAACCTGGAGATGAACCGTTCGGGATCGAAAACTTCCAGGTCCTCTATGCGTTCGCCGGTTCCAATGAACTTTATAGGAGCACCAATCTCAGCTACTGCTGACAGGGCACCTCCTCCTTTAGCTGAACCGTCCAGTTTGGTTATTACAATGGACCCTATTTTGGTGGTTTTACTAAATGCAAGGGCCTGTTCCCTGGCCTGCTGACCAATGGTACCATCAATGACCAGCATAACTTCGTCAGGTTCCACAACTGCGGATATCTGCTCCATCTCGTCCAGAAGATCTTTTTCTTCCTTATGACGTCCGGCAGTGTCCACAATTATAAGATCCTGCTTTTTGAACTCCTTCAAACCATTTCGGGCCAGATCCAGGGCATCGTTGTTATCTGGATCTCCGTAAAGGGATAAATTCAGATTTTCGGTGAGTTGGCGCAGTTGTTCGTAGGCCGCAGGTCTCCAAGTGTCGGTACAGATGATTGCTGGATTGAAACCTTTCTTCTGTAGGTATCGGGCCATTTTTCCAATGGTGGTTGTTTTACCACTTCCCTGCAGCCCTACGAAGAGTATTTTGTAGGGTTTCTTCTCAATTTCAACTTCCGCTGCTTTATCTCCCAGGAGATGGACCAGTTCATCGTAAACAATTTTAATGACATGTTCCTTGGCGGTAACTCCTTTAGGGGGTTCTTCATTCAAGGCCCTATCCTCTATGGTTTTAGATAGGTTCAGAACCAGTTTTATGTTGACATCCGACTGGATTAAAGCTCTTTGGATGTCTTTAATGACCTCTTTGACCACTTCCTCATCGATAATGGTCATTCCGGCCAATTTTTTCATGGTTTTGGTCAGATTTTTACCCAGGTTACCTAACATTATCTCATCACCAGGTCATAATCTTTGTAATCAATTAACGTCATGTTTGTATCAAATATCCCGTATTTATAAGTTTAAGGAATTATATTCTTAGTGTAGATTTGTTTTCGGGTAGATTTGCTTTCATATTGAAATATGAAAATCAGTCACCTACCTCTCAAATTCTTATGAAAACATCCTATACTTTCACTTAGTTCTTCATCTAAATTTAATATATATAATATATAAAATTAATTGGGATGTCATTTTCAAAGTTATAACAATTTGTGTGTAATATGATACTAAAACTCAAGGATTATAATATATTATATTATGTATGCCTACCTATTTCAACCTATTTTATAACCCTATATCTTGAATATTTGGGTTAAAATATTCAAACTCCCATAACAGTCTTTAATTGATTAATCAAATGAGATGAATTATGTATTATTTAGAATTATTTGTTAAAATTTAGAATTATTCTTAAACAACTCTCTCATAACAGTACTGATCCTCCCTTACTCGTCCTTATATGTATTGTTTGAGTAACATGGTTAATTTGAGTAACTGGTTAAACATTGGATTTAAAGATTTGATGTGATGGTGATAAATATGCTAGAAAAGCTAATAAAAAGTCTTGTTGAAGCTCCCGTTGTGAAAAAAGGTGAATACGATTATTTTGTTCATCCTATAACTGATGGTGTTCCTCTGGTTGAATCTGATTTACTACAAGAAGTTGCAGAAGCGGTTTCCCAGTTTGGAAACATGGATGTGGATAAAATTGTCTGCGTGGAAGCCATGGGCATCCACCTGGCAACTGCCATTTCACTCCTCACCAGCATTCCATTTGTGGTGGTAAGAAAACGTTCCTATGGTTTGGAAGGAGAAGTGGCGGTTCACCAGACAACAGGATACAGTGAAGGCGAATTATACATTAATGGTTTAAGGAAGGGAGATCGTGTTTTCCTGGTGGATGATGTGGTCAGCACCGGGGGGACCATGACTGCTGTGATTAAAGCCCTTCAACGTATAGAAACAGAGATCGTGGATATAATGGCCATTATTGAAAAGGGTGATGGCCGGGAATTTGTGGAGAAAGAAACCGGAACCAAGGTGAAAACACTGGTACGAGCCAATGTTAGGAATGGTAAAGTAGTGGTGGAAAAAATCACTGCTGGAAAGGACGATTAACTGGAACCTTATGATTTGTATAAGAACAAATTAAAACTAGACCATACGTATAAAATGGGATTTTAGAAAAATGACAAATTACCAATTCAAAATCGAACAGATAGTGGATAAAATCAGGGAAACCGGGGCTAAAGTAGTTGGTTTGCAATTCCCTGAAGGTCTTAAAGTCCACGCAACAGACTTAGCCTCCAGGATAGAAAATGAAACAGGGGTAATAGTTCTAATATCGGGTGATCCCTGTTATGGGGCCTGTGATTTGTCTGATGTGGAAATGAATGGAATGGTGGATTTACTGGTGCATTTTGGCCATACGCCCCTTCCTATTGATTATAAAGTTCCCACTCTTTTTGTGGAAGCCCATTACCGGTTGGAGTCCATGGCAATTTTGGAAGAAGCAGTGAAATATCTGGAAGGAAAGGACAAAATTGGTCTGGTAACCACCACGCAGCACCTGCATCTTTTGGAAGACGCTGCCCATTTTCTGGAGGAAAGCGGCAAGGAAGTTATCATGAAGGAGGGTGCCGGGACATTAAAAGGCCAGGTCTTGGGATGTAATTTTTCATCAGTTCATGATCTGCCAGTGGATGCCTACCTTTACCTGGGCAGTGGTAACTTCCATCCCCTGGGGATAAAACTTTCCACCCAAAAGCCAGTGATTATAGCTGATCCTTATCTTAACCAGGTAAGGGATATAGATGAATTTACCGATAGAATTCTCAGAATAAGATTTGCCCGCATAACCCGGGCAAGCGAGGCTAAAAAATTCGGAATACTCATATCAGCTAAGGAAGGGCAGTGCCGGTGGGAGCTGGCAAAAGAATTAAAGAAGATGATATATAATGAAGGCAGGGAAGCTTATCTGATACTTCTGGATGAAATAAACCCTCCCAGTTTATTGCCTTACATGGATTTAGATGCATTCATAGTGACTGCATGTCCCCGAATAGCGATTGATGACTCCAAAATGTATGGAAAACCTCTTTTGACTCCTCAGGAGTTGGAGATTGTCCTGGGGTTAAGGGAGTGGGAAAATTATCAGATGGATGAGATTAAATACTAAGATTATATAATTTATATAATCATTAGTTCATAACATAATGTAAACTAATTACAAAATATATTAACAAACTAATTACAAAATATATTAACAAATTTACATTGTCACTTATCACACAATTACCTATACCTTGATTATAATATGAGTTCCCTACTCAATTTCCCTATTACCAAATCATTAGCTGTAAATTCAAGAAATTTATCATATAAATCAATATCAATAAAGTACTCTATGTGCTTATC
>JGI24731J21663_1002407_pt1 | contig 11480 bp, 7 predicted proteins | sample EPASupsiteHSE605_FD_21663 | JGI IMG/M metagenome (IMG submission 21663) | reverse complement strand
ATAAACATCACCTGCTTTTTCAACACTTGGATAACTGATTCGATTATGAATCAGATCCAAAAATACTTCAAAAGATTCTCTAGAATATGAAGAATCAAAGTTAAAAACGATTCCACAACTATTCCTGTAGAATTCCCGAAAAACTCCACTATGAAACAACAAACATCCAATATTCACTTCATATTGGTCTCCATTATAAACAACGACTCCATCTTTCTCTTGACAGCAAAGACGAAAACGAAAACTATCAAGAATTCCAAAATGTGATTCCCATTCTCTCAACATGTTAATAACTCCAATCTGATCATTTCTATCACTAGGAATAACTCCTGAGACAAGAAAATCGATGAATTGACAAAAAACTTCGAAATCACATGAATCACTCAAAACAATCCGATCATGACCTGAAAAATCATTTCTAAATCTCTTTAAACACGACAAAACATCTTTTTCAACATGCTTTGTTTTATCCTGATACTGAAAAACAACTTCTGGCATCAACAAAAAAAATGCCAAAATAAACTGATTTGGATTTCATTGTTGGATTGGGAAATTGGCTATATTTCCTATGTGTATCATCCATATGTGCAATTTATTATTATAATGAATCAAATAAAATGAAATGTCATGAAATCCAACTATTTCAAAAAAAAACATTGATTGGAATTATTATGTAGCAATTCCATTTATAAATTTTTATTACAATCACGTATAATATAGCACTTGATCGCAAAAGGGACAATTGTCACATCTTTGAAAAAGAATTAGATTACCTCAAGAAGAATTTTTAAACCATAGAGAAGATAATGGATTGTGTATGAGAAAATCTAGCCAATAATGTTGGAATCATTTCCCAAATGTTCATTTTGGAAATGGAACAATAAGAGCAATTTTTCCAAATAGGGATGTTAAAATGCCCCCATTAATCAATTTTTATAATATTTGGGGTGATATTGGATGGGGTTATAGGGAAGTTAATATAGTGTTTTTATTTTGGTCATGCACTTTTTCAATATCATTGTGGACTTTTTCATTTTCATCATGGAAAAGTGTCTATAAATCAAAGTGATTGTGTGTGGTGGGATTAAATCTGAATTTGATGAAATCACAATAAATCATGTTACGAGCCATATTAATCCTATGCACAGTTTTCTCTCAGAATATATCAGATTATTTGATCATTAAACACCACTTGTATTTAAAGCCACTTTTCCACAATGAAATTGAAAAAGTGCACGACCAACCTGAAAACACTGTATTTTCTATTCAAATTTGCTTTTTCAACCACATATTTAAACAATGCAAAATCACTTAGTTTAACCAAATATAATTGCAAATGCATAATGGCTGTCTTTCTTGGCAATGACTTTTAGATTGTAGTGTGCAATCACATGGTCTATGATTTGAGAATCAGTACTAGGAACTGGTTGATGATATGCAACTATTCTTAACACAACATTTCCGTTTGGTTTTTCTTGATCAATATACATGCCGAATATCTGGCAAAGTTTACCACCAATATTATAAGTTAATGCTTGTATTGGTTCATGGTATCCAAAATCCATCACATTCCCAAAGAACTCATTTATGAAACCAGATCGACTCACCATTAATGACCTTATTATTTGACAATCAGTACTACTGAGCCCTTGGCATGACCATAATGTATTAAAGGCATTGGAGGGTTTTAATTCAGTTTTTATCATAACAGGATTAACCAACACGGGCAAATTATTACCATTGGATCTCACCCTTCTAGGAGATCGACTCATTGATAGGGTTAACAGGTACAACAACATTAAATGACATTCTGACAATAAATTATTTGAACAATTTGAGAGAAAACTTGATTTGTCTTTTCAGAAACAATTTTATGGAGGTTACAATTTACAATACAAATTTGAACCTTTGTAAATTGACATTTATTTGTAAATTCCCCATAATTTTTCGACAAATTCAGAATAAATAAATCGTTTTTGGTAATGTTCTCAAAAGTTCATTAATGTTGGGGGTTAAAGCTATCAATTAGAAGGGTTAAACGATTGTTTTTTTCGGAAGAATACGATAATGTAACAAATAATGATAAAGCCAAAAAGTAGGTATTTCTCCAAGATTATTGGATTTCAAACATAAAAAATATAACAAAAAATTGTTGTATTTTTATGGTGAGTCGGGAGAGCATACCAAAAAATCTTCCAAAAAAAAATTTTGATATGTCAGAAACTTAATCCCCAAATGACATCCATATTTCCAAATTTATGGCAAAAACAATAGAACAACAAAGATACTTACAAAATCAGAATCCATTGAAACATGTCAATATTTTTGCCAAAAATTAGATATAGATGATAATTGTTGTGAGATTCTTAGGAGCACCACCATATAATTGCAAGTCATTAACAAATATCCTTTCTATTCTCAAGTTTCACTTTGCCCTCTTTGTATGCATAATCAAATTTAACACCCTCCAAAGACGAAAAATCTGTTCAATCAACATGATACATTAAAATTCATATTGATACCCTCATAGACATCCCAATATCAACAAAATAACCGACCTGTGAATTTTCCTCACCCCATCTTCAGAAATTTTTGGCAGAAAATTGAGATTAAAAATTGGCGCCATATTTTAGATGGAAGTGAAGTTAACAGAGCACTGTGTTGTTGATCCCATTTGTGATCCAATGCTGAATCAATTAAGTGGCGGAGAGTCCGAGAATGATCCTTTGATCAAACCCATTTCTTTTGAAGAAATATACAAATATTATGACTGCCAGGTTGATGAACAAGACAAAGATGTTAGGCAGTCTGTTCTTGACTTTAAAAAGAAGACTATACAGAGAACACTAGATAAGATTAACAAATCTTTACCTGTAATCACCAAGAATTGGCCAAAGGCGTCTCCAATTGAGATTTACATCGGTTTTAAAATATCTTGCAGCGACCCCGAAGAGCTTATTTGTTCAGTATCAAAGGAGAAATTTTTAACAAAGGTTAGAGATGAGATATCTCGGCTCAGCAAATCCAAATCAAATGAAAGCGAAAGTTCCTCAAGCAGTGAAGCTGCTCAAGAAGAGGAGGAGGATGATACTGATGGTGATTACAGAGCTGTTGACGTCCCAGCCCAAACCGAAATCCGTCATCATAAGAAGCATGTCAGGAAAGAGAAGAGAAATACCCCTAAATACCCAAAGCCAAAGGAAATTCCTGCCGATACATGGCTGAGCTGGAGTGATGCCAAGCAGCTTTCGTATCTAAGATCAGGGAATCCTAACACATTTTTGTACAGGAATCTTCCTCCAGGCGAAACAAAACGAAATGGCCCTTGGAGTCAAGATGAAAAGAAACTGTTTCTTAGAAGGCTAAAAGAGATGAAGGAACAAACTGAAGGTCCTATTTCACAATGGGGTATTTTCTCACAAGCAATACCTGGTAGGGTGGGATATCAATGCGCTAATTTTTACCGGAAACTGGTTCAAAGCGGTGAAATCAAAGATGAAAACTACATAATTGATAAAGAAGGAGTTCTTCGTTATACAAACCGAGTAACTCATCAAGTCAAGGTAGTGAGCGAACCTTCTGAATCAAAATATGATCAGATGGCCAAACAGAGTCCACTTTTAGGTATGATTGATTCTATTACCCAAGAAGAGATTAAAGTACCCGCTTTGTCTCCATCAGGTTATGTTTTGGACTATAACACATGGATCAATATAATGAAAACCTCAAAACTAGATCCATTCACACAAACACCTATTAACAAAAGACAATTGATTATTTTGACAAAGGAGAACATTGATGAAAACAGAGATAAGATTAAAAACTTGAATTAATAGATAGTTTAATATTTGATTCTAAGAACATTCGATGGATTTTCTTTCCTTCTTTTGGTTTCTATAAGTTTAGGGGAATAATGAATTAATATCTTATCATCTTGGTTGAGTAGGTCAAACAAAACATCTTTTTCGGATATTTTTTGGATTCCATAGTTACTTTTCTGTCTCATCTTAAATTGAATCGCTGAGAGTAATTCTTCAGGAAGCTTCAAATACTGATTCAATCGAGTTTTTGTTTGGACAAAGACTTCTTTCTCAATAATTGGGAAGAAAAATGGAATGTCACATAATCCATTCATCTCTTCTTTAGATTTAGATGGAAACAAAACCCTGGCATAAAAGAATGCTGCATCAATTTTGATTTTTGGAGAAATATCAATTCTAATTGGATTCTGGATCTCGTTCACACAACAATCATTGGCCAGTATTTTTTTAATCTTGTTTGCCTTACAGCTAATTAGCTTTATATCTTGGTTGTCAGGTATTTGGTATTTTCTTGATATATAATCCTTAACATTTGATACTTCACAATCAAAAGGAAACATTTTCGAGCTTTGCTGACCAAGTGTTCTAGAATCAGTATAAATTTCATACACTAACCTGATACAGGAGTTTTTTTTGTCATATGTGCCTTTTGGTGCTTTCATTATTGTTATTACATTTATTGAGGGTTCTTCTCTAAACAACGAACTAATACAATCAACATCATCTTCCTGAATTGGAAGACTATTCTTTTTAACAAAAATGAAACAGTCAAATAAATCAAAGGATAGTCTGGGATAATAAATATGGAACAAATACTTTTTGAGTTCAGATAAGGTAAGCTGAGAAGGAAACTTAATATTCATAATTGGTGCATTCTCTTTCTTTGAAACTAAATTAAAAAGCACCACATCATTCATTTGACGAAAACAAATATCGGCTCTATTTCCAATCGCTTCTGGAAACAAGGTAAAATATGAAATGAATGGATATTTTTCATCTTTATCTGAAGATGATGGTAAATCTTGTTCAATAAACATACTGCTATCAGCAGAAGCGCTCTGTATGAAAAGATATGACCCATTCATTGTTTTGTAATAAAAAAATGAATAATATGGGCAGACTTCAATAATATCCAATGGCTTGGTTTGGATGAAAAACTTTATATCATTCGGAATATTTACACCATGTGATATAAAATAGCGATGAGTAACTGACAAGGGAGTGTCATTAGGGGTTACTTCAATCGAAGAAATGAATCTCAAAACATTTTTTGGGTCAGTTCTATCAAATAAAACAAGAAAAATTATCAATCTTTCAACAATCAATTGATAATTCGAGGCACTTTGAATATATATTGAAGAACTTGATAAACTAGAGGCAAATTTGTTATCCACACATGGAATTGGGCTCACCAAAAATGGGTGTGAAATACTCCAAAGACATATCTCATTCCACTTTAATCCTAACTCCTTTGCGATGTCCAAATAAATATCTTTTAATGAAACAGATTTGTATTCTTCAATCTCCTTGATAGGAGAATTTTGATAAAATGAGCATAAACCACGACGACAATTCTCTTTTATACAAGAATCATTATAAAGCTTCAAATGAATATCCATTTCATCATTGCCGCTTTTCCCTGAACTCAAATATTTCAGTTTTACATAATCAAACACATGGGGAGGGATAATATTCCCTTGAATGGGCTCATATAACAAACCAAGATTATTGGCTCTGGCATATATCAATATATATGCACTGTATGTTTTGCTCTTTCCAGAAGATTCACTCATTGTTAAAGATCCTCCATAATTGCTGAAAACAGCTTTTTCAAAATCAGAAACTGTTACCGAACTATCATTGAAAAGATACCACTGATCACTATTCTTTGTTTTCAAATAAGAATAGTAGTGCCCTCCAATTGGATTACCAGAGTGTACAATTACACCAATTAATGAAAACAAATAACCATCATCTGATTCTGATTGAAGATATGGAGACATGTCTATTGTTGATTTGAATTCAAACTTGGTATTGATTTTGATCATTGAAGATGATACACTATCATATTCAAATCTTTGCAAATGGAAAAACAAAACATCTGGGTAGTTGATGAACTTATTCCGAATATATACATTCATGTATTTTCTGTTTCCATCACTATATTTTTCGATAAGTTGAGGCTCTGTATAATGAAGTAATGATTCTTCAATATTATTACATCCTTTAACTACTAATTGTATATCCTCGAATATATCTTCTTGAGTTTTGATTAAATTGTTATTTGAGTCATATATTGATGAAAGTACTTTCCCCGTAAAAATTTTGCTCATCTTGGTTGACTGAGGCGTATCTTTGATTTTTGCTTTGATAGCATCCAATAGAACCCTACTAAACTCCTCGATATCGTGTTGGACACTGATATCAGAAGTATCCCACCCAAATGACTTTGTGAGATCTTCTGTACTAACGGGATCGGTGCTAAGTTGCATCAGACCAAACATCCTCTGCAGATTCAAACAGATGGAGTCCGAAGAGTTCTCTCCTTCAGTATTTATTTCATATATAATTCGACGGAATGATGGAATGTGATACAATGTCTGCAGAAATGAATTCATATAACATGTGGCTCCTTGATTAATAAGCCCGGCATATCCCACTGTTCTTTTCTCATCATAAACACTGATTTCAGGTGGCTGATTACTTAATAATGCATCAACTCTCAACATCTTATTAACTCTATCATAATTTGAGCGGGAGGCGATTGAGGAAAAGCAGTCAAATTGTTCAGAATCAGAATCACGGAAATCATCATCATCATTGATTCTACTCTTTTTTCTGGGCTGGGATTTGGTATTTTTCATATTATTTTTAAGAATAAACACACTAATATTTAGAAATCCATTTTCAAGCCATCCAAATTCATTATATAATTGATTAATCGAAACGTTAAGACTTCCTGAAATTGGCGATATATGTTCTTCCATTTTTTTATGCATTTTTGTGCATATTTTAATTCCTGAAGCATTATTTACTATACAAAAATACCCAATTATCTCAAGATTATTCCATTTTTTTGGTATTTCCATAAAAATTGGAATATTATCATTATCAGATAAATCCATTATTATATTCATTTGCTCTTTTTTTGTAGAACTCGCCCTATATTTCACAATTTTTTCTCTATTCCCATCAACTCTCATTCTCCATTTATCCGTCAATAGGATCACATACCCATGATTTATAATCAAATCTTGTATAAAATTATCATTCTCAAGAACATTTGGTCTATTTTGATCTGGTTTTTTCATCAGGGTCCAAAGAACGATAAAACAGAGACCTGCCAAAATTCATACTTATTCATGCAAAGGTAACTTGTATATTTTAATGAATAGTAGTTCTTTTTTGTGTGTAAATGGATTTGGAAATGTGAATATTAAGAATTTGTGGATTCATCTGAATTGATGACATGTTTTCTAGATATTTCACCAATAACTCCACTGTGTTAAATTCTGATTCGAGATGTGATGAATACCAATCATAGCAATGTAGGAAGCAATTGTTTTCGACTTGTGACAGATAATCAATCAGCTGAACAAAACAATCCTTTTTTCTACTGAACAAGAATAGAATACATTGAAGTAAAAGAAGTTGATGTTTTTTCCTGCTCTTTATATATTCAATTAAACAACCAATTTGAAAGGTGTTAATGACTTTTTGGTTTCGGTTTAGAAATCTTCGAGCTTTTATATAAGATTTGTCATTTTTTTTAATGGATGAGGAAGTTGCTTTTGAGAATTATCTTTATGGAGATGGAAAAAAAATTGTCATTAGCAATATTGATTTTTGTGTTGATCGAATTGTAATGTTACCAGCACTTCGTCCCCTTCAACTTGAAAGAGCTGTGAATTTATCTATTGAGCTATGCCAAGTCACTGATTTTCGTCGAAAACTATTAGAGAAGTATTCAGAATGTCCTGTTTTGATGTTTCGATTGTACAAGCAAGGTATATTTTCATTCGAATCAATCAAACCATTTTTTCATGAGGTAGACGCTTTCATGCTATGTTTTTATTTTAGGAAAGAAATCAAGGATTTTGATCAATTTATCAAAATTAACCACGGATGCAGTAATATCGATAGTTTTTTCCGAAGCAAGTACATTCCTCAAACCTTATCATTATTTGAGAAAGAGAAAATAATTGATCAATTTGTTGAATTTGGGTTTATTCCTTCAAGTATCGAATACTATCTGAAGTATGATGATATTGATGCTTTTTTAAATATAGATTTTTTTGATCAAAATGCTCAATGGAGTCGATTTGAGTGGAGTGCAAAACCAAAATATCTTGATCTTTTATCATTTTCTGGCTTTTTTGGCTCAATTAGATGTTTTAAGCATTTATTAATGAAAGGTTTTGAAATTAATGATAATGTTACATATATGATTGTTTGTTCTGGTTGTTTAGATTTGTACCATTTATGCCAAGGAGATCTGTTATTTTCTCCTAAGTGTGTTATCATGGCTTCTGGGTTTTGCCACCTGTCATTGTTTGCTTTCATGATAGAAAATGGAGCTAATATTAATTCATTTACTGAGAAAGTTGATTTTAGTTGATTAAGATCACTCCCCTTCATAAAGCTGCTCGAAATGGTCATCTAAGCGTGGTATAATATCTTGTTCGCCAAAAAGCCAATATAAATGCAAAAGATAGATATGTTGAGTTATTTTAACTAGGCGAACTCCCCTTTGTATAGCTGCTGAAAAAAATCGTGGTACTGTATTTGAATTTCTGATATTTCAAGGTGCCATTTATCGGGAAGGAGTCAATGATCCGACATATCTTCATTGTGCTGCTCAGAATGGTCTTCTTAGTGTTGTTGAATATCTTGTTAATCAAGGAGCTGATATAAATGCCAAATCAAGACATCATGAATTCAAATATTTCGTATGACTCCTCTTAATGTTGCTGAAGAAAGAGGTCATTCAATTATTGTTCAATATCTTGTTAATCAGAAAGCAGAAACTGGTGCAAATGACAAAAAATTGAAAAACACCATTGAAATTTGATTTGTAATCTAATTGTTAAAAATACACAACCTTGCAAAATGCTATCATAATGAATAGTATTTGATCTTAATTGTCTATTTCAAAATGATAGTTTACATGGAAAGGGACTCATCCAGAAATTTTTGATTTTTTTTTGAGATTCGGAATCGGGATATCCCACCAATACATTATATCAAATGATTATTATCCTTATTATATCATATTTTGGGCAAAATTATAATACATCTACAAGGATACAAATAGATGGTAAATTTTCATTTGAAAAATGCAATTGGATTGATTGTAAAACAAATGGTCATGGTGGCTGCATTTTTTTTAGTTATGAATCGTCAACGCTGTCTATTAGTAGCTGTTCTTTTGTCAAAGGAGAGTGTGTTGGTAGTGATAATCAAGCAGGTGGAATATGTGTACAGCATTGCAAAAGCATTTCCATAGAATCAACATGTTTTTTTTCATGTTTTTCAAATGGAGGACCAAGTTATGTTCTTTGGTCTTGTTGTTATAATCTTATGGAGTCTAGGCTTGATCAGATAAGCGAAGTAATGGGAAAATCAAACCTTCATGGTTCGGTTTCCGGAGGAAGAGACTTCCAGCAAATAACAAACTTGAATTGTTCTATGGTCAGAACACCTGTATATTGTGGAGGAGTCGCATTCCATCCTTGTGGTAGTTGTCTTCTTGGTAGGTATTGCCAGGTTTGCGATTCATATACGGAAGGAATGGTATCATTTTATGTTGGAAGTAGAAATCATGAATTCGACCACTGGAATCTCATCAATAACACAATACCATCAGGATGTTGGTTCTGTTTCCATAATCAAAATCCAAGTATCGTAATCAAGTCCACCATCATCAAGTTGACAAGTCATATGACTAGTCTTTTCTCAATGAATGGAGGAGCCACATTATCATTCTATGATTGCTCATTTGATGTTGATAACATCTACAGTTTCTTTGGAGCGCGAGCAACTAATTGTTCATTCTTGACCCCAGTATCTAATCACATGATCTCCATCTATAGTAATGGTTATTGTATTGACATGAACAAAAAAGCTCACACCTCCCAACAACCATCAAAGCATAAGTATGTGGCCCTATTTTTTACATTTTTGCACGTGGGTTACCTAACCTTCTAGCTTAAATAAAATATTAAAAGATTCAATATGTATCAAGGACCTTTTTTTGTGTATTGTTCATAGCCAAATTTTCAGAATAGATTATTTATAACAATTTTCATAATAATGTTTGTGTTTCTTTTCTTTTTCAGTTTCGAACAAGAGTATAATGTTTCCACAAGGATTCTCGTGCCTGGAATCTATATATTCAATGATTGCATTTGGATTGATTGTAAGACTAATGGACATGGGGGTTGCATATTTTTTAGTGTGACATCATCAAAACTTTCAGTGAAAAGCTGTTCTTTTGTGAAAGCCCAATGTACCAGTACCAATAATGAAGGTGGAGCCATTTGTATTATGCATTGTGATCAAGTAATTATTGAAAATACATGCTTTCTCAAATGTTATGCAAGTGGAAGCCCCAGTTATACTCTCTGGTCTGGAGGGTATTCGTTATTAAAGGCAAAACTTAACCTAATAAGTGAACTTTTCGGAAGATCCGATCTTCATGGTTCTGTTTCAGGAGGAAGAGAATCACAGGAGATGACAAATTCAAACTGTTCAAGAGTTTCAATTCCAGTGTATTGCGGGGGAATAGCCTTCCATCCATGTGGTAATAGTTCCCTTGGTAGGTATTGTCAGGTTTGCGATTCATATACAGAAGGAATGGTATCTTTTGTTGTTGGGAGTGGAAGTTTCGAGATCAGCCACTGGAATCTCATCAATAACACAATACCATCAGGATGTTGGTTCTGTTTCCATAATCAAAGTCCAAGTATCGTAATCAAGTCCACCATCATCAAGTTGACAAGTCATATGACTAGTCTTTTCTCAATGAATGGAGGAGCCACATTATCATTCTATGATTGTTCATTTGATGTTGATAACATCTACAGTTTCTTTGGAGCGCGAGCAACTAATTGTTCATTCTTGACCCCAGTATCAAATCACATGATCTCCATCTATAGTAATGTTTATTGTATTGACATGAACAACCAAGCTCATACAATTGGAAGACCATCAATCCAACGAAATATACATTTTATCTCAGTAATATTGCTCTTTGTTCAAAATTCATAAGCCTAAACATAACGAAAACTCTGTTTATTCTTGAAGCTCAAGGGATTTAAGACGCTCTTCAATTAGTTGAACTAAAAGAGGAGTTCTATCATAGTTACGAAGACCCAACTTTTCACTCATTTCTTTTCTGTTTGTAGAAATATCTGGATGCTGGCTTTCATAACGAAGAACTGAAGGAGCAAACTTGAAACCAACAGACTCAAGGTATTCTAAAACAAGCAAATATTCTTCTAAACTATCTTCATCTGTTTTAATTCCTTCAAAAACTTCGGGAGCAGGAGAACTTGGGTCAAGAAGATGGTTGGCGGTCTTTTGTGCAATTTGTTGAGCTTCAGATAAAACTCGATCTTTGATTCCTTTCTCTTCAACAAGCTTTTGCACCTCTTCAAC
>JGI24731J21663_1002405_pt1 | contig 11491 bp, 9 predicted proteins | sample EPASupsiteHSE605_FD_21663 | JGI IMG/M metagenome (IMG submission 21663) | reverse complement strand
GACCCGCATCCTCTTTTTCTGGACAAGAACTCAGCCTCGTTAAGGGTTATAATGAACCTGCGTGACGAGGCACACCGCTTTGGTATAGGACATCACAGAAACCAGCGAAGCAAGGCACAGACTGAATCTGAACTGCGATCTGTAAAAGGAATAGGAGAAAAAACAGAACAGAAGCTTTTGTCGCGCTACAAGAGTCTTAAGGCTGTCAGAAAAGCACCGCATGAAGATCTAAAGGCATTGGTTGGTGCCAAGGCTGCGGAAATTTTAAAAAACTACTTTTTGGAAGACAAGTGAATCCAGGTGTACCAGCCGTTTAGAGAGTTTGCAAGGTAGAATATCCACATTATGACCATAAGCATAGAGTGCGCATCGCCCCTTAAGAATGCAATTATCCACATTATCACACTTATAACATTTACAACAACCCAGAGCGACCATTGCTCCATGTATGTCCTCACCATCAGATACATGGCTATTACAGAGAGAACCGTTGTGGCCGAATCTTTGTAAGGCTGAGGGTCCTCCAACTTGTCAAGTATAAAGCCCACTATCGCAACCATTGCAACTGAAAATAAAATAAGTAAGATTCTCTGCCTCATATTCATCGTCTTTGATGTTACCGTAACAGAATCTTTTGACTCTCTCTTTTTTATCCAGTTGAACCAGCCGACAAATTGCATAGGGACATAGTAGGCAGCATTAAGGACCGCGTCGCCGTATAGTTCCGACTTGTATGAGATATATGCATAAAGAGAGACGTTCACCAAGCCAAAGAGATAGTTGAATATGTTACCTCTGGCAACCATTACAACACAAATAACTCCGCTCACTGCAGCTACAGAACCAATGAAATCAATCTCCTTCTGCAGCACAGAATAGATAATATTCAGAGTCACTATTCCTGTTATCAGAAACCAGTCGAATGGCTTTAATGTGTTAATTTTCCTGAAATGTTGCATTACATAGGCAATTTAAACAAAAACTGAAACAGGTTAAGCCCCTCTCTTGTTCTTGCGTATCTGACACCGGCAGAGAGTGGCAGATATATGTTTAGAATATTGAAGTCGAGAAGCAGGTCGGTGCCTGCCGACAACATGTGAGTATCTTCATATGCCCCCTGGTTATAGGCCCAGTCTATAAACGGAATCACCTTTAGTCTCTTGAAATATATAAGGCTGGAAATATTTATGTCGCCAAGGTAAACAGGAAAGGCGTAATCGGCAGATAGGGCAACGAAATTTTTTCCATATAGCTGATCATACCCCCTTGGAGAACTTGCAAGATTGGAAAAAAGATAGTTTTTACCTTTGTAGTTTTGCATCTGGTGTACAAACGATAGCCTGAGACCGTGGTTCGCCAGGATCCCGGGCAGATATCCGTAAATATTTGAATATATGAGTGAGCCGAAGTTCTCTTCCGAAAACGGCATGCTGTTCATCTGGAACACAACGCCAACTCCCCATTTTGGAAAGATGTCCCTTCTTGAGCTGTTAAGTATGTTGTAATAGTGCAGACCAAATGAGAGATACTGATAATCTCTGTACCTGCCGCTGTTTACAGAATAGTAGGAGTCATTACTGTACTTCCACAACAGTTTGGGGATAAGTCCTCTGTCCCAGCCACCGCTGCTGAAGTTCAACGGGAGGTAAAAAAGAAAAGAGGTGGAAAAATATGAGGAGTTGAGTACCGGTGTTACTACCTGTATTTTTTCTCCGTGAATATCTCTCATTAGACGAATGTCTCTGCTGTTCCGCTCGTTATAGTCTACCTTAACGTCAATGACCGGATACAGCCCGCTGTATGTGAACTTCAGGTGACCGGCATGAAATCCGTTTGCGTATGAATATGCAAGCATTGTGGTTGCCGTGCTTAGTGTGTTCTGCGAATATACGGTAACACCTGGCGAGAGTATTTCATAGAAGTTTGAGTAAGAAATGTTCTTTATTTTGTCTACGTTATAATAAAAAGGGGCCCAGGAGTGCGGACGGAAAAGGTGNGCCACTTTACTATAGGGTTTTGACTCGTATTGTGAGCCNNTNCCTACNCTTACTGTATCTATTGAGTAGCCGGCAACCCGGGAGAGAATGTCTGCCTCGTGGTATATGTACGAATTGACAAAGTCAGAAGGTTGCCAGAGAAGGTTATCCAGCTTTGCAGAAACTGCTCTGTANCCATCNTTGTCATATTCAGAATAATAAAGTGTNTCTTCATAATCATCTACAAANGGTCCGAATGCCCCGAACCTTGAATTGGTGAGNCTTTGAAGAAACTTGATTTCCGGGCGGTAGCTGTATATGTTGTTTGTACCACTCAGGTCACTCTCAAAGAAAAGACCGCCGGAATTACTACTCAGTCTTGTAATATAGCGATCTTGTTCCTTTATCTCCCTGCTCCAGTTTCCAGTATTCAGGTCGAGACGGAAAATACCCATTCCCTTGTCTGTTATTACGGTAGAATATATGTCGTTCCCAAAGAAAACAGATTCCTTTATCTGCCCATGCTCCGGAGCTGCATAAAATGCCACCGGTTTATAATCCATAGTGTCGAGCAGAACAAGCCGTGTGTCACCCACCGGCAAGTACTCTGCCACTGCAATTGTATCGCCGGTAAGAGAAACCGCAGGATTTGAGTAGCTGCTTCTGAATGTGTTTACAGTAACCTCCTCACTCTTGATGTCGTAGTGCTTCAATACAGAATAACTCTCCTGCTCCCATCTTGTAGAGGGGACCTGTTCTGTCCAGTAAATTTTACCTTTTCTGAATGTGAGGAAGCTGCTCAGGTTTCCCATGTATGAGATTCTTTTTTCGTTGCCCGACGAATCAAGAAGAACAAGCCTCGTAGGATCGTTCATATCCCATTTGATAGCATAAACCGAGTCCGGAGAGACTGCCACGAGCGATTTGTACGAGGCATAATCCCTGCCACTGTTGCTGACTGCCGTAAAAGTGGTGAACGGTGCTTTAAGAGAGTCCTCAATTTCCCATCTTCTGCTTAATACGTTTTTAATGTCCTCAAAGTGGTCCCTGATTCTTTTTCCCGTAGCGCTTGTATATGCTTTGTTTGAGCCTGAAGGGTTATAGAAGTGCTTTATAAGGTACTCTTTGAGGTCGCCCATATAGTTATGGTTGCCGGAAGAGAGGGTTATGAATGAGTTTACAAGATAGCCAAGACTGTATATGTCGGGAACATACTTTTTACCTGAACCTAGCTTCCACTCTATCCAGCTGCGATACTCTCCTGCCAGGAACGCCGCCTTGAAAAAGATCAGATGCTCCGGATCGCGTCCCCTTCCGGTTTTTGAGAACTGTGTCTCTGATACTACGGCGTCACCCTCAAGTGCCCACTTGTCTATATAAAGTCCAACTCCGAGGCCCTGGGCCTGTTGCCCAATCAGCCATGACAATGGTTTGAATATCCCATGTTCAAACTTGCTTATCTGTGCTGTATGTCTTATTTCGTGAAGTACAAGTTGTTTCTCCCAATTCTGCGAGTATCCTCCTAATGCCAAAGGTTTTGTTATGAATTCCATACGTTTGGGGGCCCATGTGACCATTCCGTTACTCATTACGTTAAACGGATGCAATACAACCTGTATGGGGTTGGCTTTTATCTTTAGGGGCTTCTGAATCCATACGTTGGCACTCTCCATCAATCCTGCATACCTCCTTGCAAGGGAATCCACACCTCTCGGATAGATTATCTGAAAGTTCTCTGTCGTAATTAATTGCCATTTCACTCTTGTAGGTTCGTTACCCATAGAATAAAATTGCGCACTAAGCTGGCTGGCGGAAAAACCAAACAAAAACTGAACAACCAATAAAAATCTGATTTTTGTTATTGTTCTTATTTTTAAATTTTTGGGGAAGTTCACAAAAAATATTTCTTATTACGAAGATAATAAATAACTCCGATTATTGATTGACATAATTTTATGCTATATATTTGTATAATTATAATCAGCCTAAACTTCTTATGGATATAGTTTTTCAGGTGTTAAAACTCCTAGGTTCTCTCGGTCTTTTTCTTTATGGTATGACCCTTATGAGCGAGGGACTTCAGAAGGTGGCCGGCGATAAAATGCGAAGCATTTTGGCCGCAATGACCTCAAACTCTTTCAAAAGAGTGCTAACCGGTCTCTTTATAACTTCCATTATTCAATCTTCAAGTGCCACAACAGTAATGGTTGTAAGCTTTGTAAATGCAGGGCTTTTAACTCTTACACAGTCTGTTGGGGTTATCATGGGCGCAAATATCGGAACCACTGTCACTGCATGGATAGTAACCCTGCTGGGTTTCAAGATGGATATTTCAGCTTTATCAATTCCGCTGGTTGGATTAGGTTTTGTTCTTATGATGTTCAAGTCAAAAAAGAGAAAATCTATGGGCGAACTTGTTATAGGTTTTGCCCTTCTTTTTTTAGGACTGGCATTCCTGAAGGACTCAGTTCCGGATCTTCAGTCTACACCACAGATTCTGGAGTTCCTCAAAGAGTGGACAAGCTACGGCTTTGGCTCAGTATTGCTTTTTGTTGCCATAGGAACCCTCCTTACTATAGTACTGCAATCATCAAGTGCCACTATGGCCCTTACACTTGTCATGTGCAGTTACGGATGGCTGCCATTTGAGATGGCAGCTGCAATGGTTCTGGGCGAAAATATAGGAACCACCATAACAGCTAATATAGCCGCCTCTGTAGCCAATGTATCGGCGAGAAGAGCCGCTCTTGCCCATACAGTTTTTAATGTATTTGGTGTAATCTGGGTACTTACATTCTTCAAGCCAATTCTATTTGTCGTTTCTAAAATAGTTCTCTCTGTATTCGGTGCAGATCCATTCCTATCCACAGCTGCCATATTGTTTGGAATATCAACACTGCATACGCTCTTCAATATAACCAACACGCTTGTACTTGTATGGTTCACTCCTCAGATTGTAAAGCTTGTGACTTATGTAATCAAGGGATCAAACACAGAGGAGATCTTCAGACTCCAGTTTATTCAAAGTGGTCTTTTATATACATCTGAACTCTCTCTTACACAGGCAAAACAAGAGATTGTGAACTTTGCCAGACTAAGCAAGAAGGAGTTCGAATATGCCCGTCAGGCGGTCCAGGAGAGCGAAAAAGAGTCTTTCGAAAACTTGTACCATAAACTCGAACATTATGAGCAGATTACAGATAAGATTGAGTTGGAGATCGCAAGCTATCTGAACAAAATAGCGGAGGGAGAGCTTAGTGAAGAGAGTGGCCGAAGACTACAGGCCATGTATAAGATTATAAGCGAAATAGAAAGTATTGGAGATTCCGGCTTCAGCATCGCCAGAATATTGGAACGCAAAAAGAGCCAAAACAAAAAATTCGATGAAGAGATGTTAAAGAAGCTTGACCAGATGTTTGTTCTTCTGGAGAAGGCTTTTGACAACATGATAGATAACCTGGATCAGGGATACACTAAGGTTTCAAATATTACTGACGCAGAGAATTCAGAGACCGATATTAATCTTTTACGCAACAAACTTAAGGACGAACATCTGGAGAATCTTGAAAACAACACTTACGGATATCAGACAGGTGTATTCTATATGGACATTGTTGCCGAGTGCGAAAGGGTCGGAGATTTCATAATTAATGTTTCCGAAGCTATAGTTGAGATTCAATAAACCAAGTATATGAAAAAATACCTCTTATTGCCGTTGCTTTTATTAAGCACGGCTTTTGCCAATGGGCAAAGTGACTCTTCAACACTGGTTAATGCAAAATGGAGTGAGAAGGAGATTGCAAAAGGGGTTATATACAAGTCTGTTCATATTAATAACCAGGAGCTGTTTAAGTCCAATCAATATATTTCGATTATTGAAGTGGGAAGCAATTCAGGGGCAAGACTGGAGATATTTCCCTCCCCTGTTTTAAAGGAGACAAGTAAAATGGCTGAGGAGAAGGGTGCAGATGCTGCTATCAACGGCTCGTTCTTTAAGTTCAACTACGCCCACAACACAGAAGATTATAACTCTGTGGACTATATCCGTAAAGAGAATAAGAGGCTGGCTCCAAACACCATTACGGAGACAAACCAAAGATCGACACATCAGCTGGGAGCACTGGCAATCCATAACGGTGAACTCTATATTCTCAAGGCCGATGAGCTTAAGAGCTGGGAAAACTACATTCTGGCATCGGAGGTTCTTACGACAGGACCAGTTCTGAGGGTAGCAGGCAGGGACGAGAAACTACAGAAGGCATCGTTCTATACAACACGCCATCCAAGGACAGCCGTTGCAAAAAAGAGTGACGGAACAATAATGCTCGTTACAATTGACGGAAGAGCAAAAGAATCTGCCGGAGTAAGTCTTTCAGAATTGCAAAGCATTTTAAGATGGCTCGGAGGAGAGTATATAATAAATCTTGACGGAGGAGGTTCCACAACAATGTATGTAAAGGGATTTTCTGACAATGGTGTAGTAAATCATCCTACAGACAACAAGGTTTTTGACAATAAAGGTGAGAGAAAAGTGGCGAACACGGTTCTTTTATACCTAAGAAAATGAAAAATAATCTTTTACTATTATTGGCTGTTTCTCTTCTTTCATGTGAAGGGAGAAATTCCCGTATGATTTCGTTCTCGGTACAGGATCGTCTTAGCGGTCAGACAGATGTAGTCGAGCTTGCTTGTGAGCCGATTGACACTGTTGATATTGCTGTCATCGGTCTGGAAGCCGAAGGTCTGGAAGCGGTAAAACGCCTCTCTTCGGTTAATGGCACCCGGATAAAAGCAATTTTCGATAATCTTCCCGATAACCTTGCAAAGGCACAGGCAATACTTAAGGAGATGAAAAAAGAATCTCCCAAAGAGTTCTGTGGTGATGATGAGTGGCGAAAAATCTGTGAAAGTGACGAAATTGACCTGGTATATGTTTGTGCCCCAAAGGAGCTCCGTTCCACAATGGCCGTCTATGCAATGGAAAACGGCAAGCACGTTGCCACCGAGCCTCCGGCTGCACTTACCATTGACCAATGCTGGGAGCTGGTAAATACTGCCGAAAAAACAAGAAGACACCTTATTATGCTTGAGAAAAGCTGTTATGACACATATGAGATGACCACACTCAATATGGCACAGCAGGGATTCTTTGGCGACATTGAGTCTGTCGAACGTGGCAGCATCAACCCAACCCTGGGAATAGGTCCGGCAGCACAAGTTCTGAACATCCACAGAGGCGACAAGATGAATTACTTGTTATCTGTCTCCGGAACGAACAACATAGTAATCAAAACGGAAAAAGGTAAAACCATTCTGGTAAGGTACGATACTCTCTATAGTCAACCGGGAATCACACCATACAATATCAGCGGATCGGCAGCATTAATAAAAAAAATCTACACGCCCGATGCTTCATTGGAATCTCTTCTGCGTGCCTACAAGCACCCTATTTTAAAAGAGTACGGAAAAAGAGACCTTGTAATGGATTACCGTCTGATTTATTGCCTTAAAAATGGCCTGCCTCTGGACATGGATGTTTACGATGCTGCAGAGTGGTCAGCTATTGAATCTCTTGGCAAGGTATCTGCCGAAAATAACGGAAAACCGGTGAGTGTCCCTGATTTTACACGCTCTTCGTGGGATAAGGTAAAAGGTTACAAGCAATATAAAAATGACAGGTAAAAGAGTTCTGTTTGTCTATACACGTCTCTCCACTTTTGTGAAGGGCGATATGGACATTCTTGAAAAAGCATACAGAGTAACACCGTTTTGTGCAGAAAACACAACAAAGAGCAGACAGCTTCTTGGACTTATCAAGCTTTTTTTCTACCTACTCGCAAATACATACAAGTTCGATATTATCTATGTCTGGTTTGCGGACTACCACTCATTCCTCCCTGTTTTGTTTGCAAGAATTTTCAGAAAAAAGTGTTTTGTTGTAATTGGGGGATATGATGTATGCCGCATCAGAAGCATTAAATACGGTAGTTTTGTCAATCCTGTAAGGGGGTTCATGGCAAAATACTCAATGAACAATGCCACTTTGTGCCTTTGTGTTTCAAAACATGTTGAGCGGATCGTAAGGCACATTGCATTAAAATCACTTCGAGTTGTGCTGCATAACGGAGTGGTATTAAGCGCTTCTTCTCCTCTCCCAAAAGAGAAATGTGTTCTCTCTGTTGCTCTCTCTTCTACAAAACAGAGTTATTATGTAAAGGGTATAGATAGATATATCGAGTTGGCACGTTTTGCTCAAGATCTTAGTTTCACAATAATAGGTCTGGACAAAACCTCCATTGCCGGTCTGATTGGTGAAGTTCCTTCCAATCTGGAGATAATTTCCAGGATCCCACAGAATGAGCTCTCCAAATACTATTCAAGGTCAGCTGTATATTGTCAGCTATCCAGAAGTGAAAGCTTTGCAGTGGCTCTTGCCGAGGCAATGTTCCACAACTGTGTTCCTGTAATAGCAAATACAGGCGGAATGGCAGAAGTGACCGGAAACAGTGGATTTATTGTACCTGGAGACAACCCTGGGGAGACGGCTGCTGCAATAAGAGAAGCAATTAACCTGCCTCCTTCTGAAAAATACAGGAAAAGAATTATTGAAAATTTTACTATTGAGATACGAGCGAAGAGGCTTTCAGCAATATTAGAAGGCTCTTCCGGTAAATCCTGAACAGGGTTTTATCTCTCATAGACGCAAGCTTTAATACTATCTGATACTGAACCTTAGGCTCAAGTCTCTCTCCATCTCTTATTGCGGAATCAACCTCCGGAAACAGTCCGAACATCTGCTCCTGTGTCATCTCCGGCTTTGGATGCATTAATATTTTTCTTTTCGTGTTGGCCTTATACCTTAGAAAAATATCGGTGTAGTCCATCCCTTTGCTTTTAAAGAATGTCTCCAGATGTACCAACGCATTGCCCACAAACGGAAGATGATTAAAGCTGAATGTCCCGGAAGCAGTGTTATATTGTACAAAATGGGTCAATGCCTTATGCACAAAGGCAATTCTTGAAGCATGCCATACAAGAAGAGGTGTTACGGAGAGATCGTCCCTCATATTGTCATGAAAACGGACATCGTGTTTAAGATACAACTCTCTTTTAACCAATTTGTTCCATGGCGCGCAACCTTTTACCGATGTCAGCATCTCCTTTATATACCTCTCTTTATCTGCAAATTCCGTTATCAGATCCTGATCGAATGTGTCCTTTGCGTAAACCGACACACCTCCAGGCATCTCTCTTATAAAATCCGATATTACAAGATCTGCATCGTGCCTGGCTGCAGCATTATAGAGCTCCTCCAGAAGGTTCGGCTCAAAAAAGTCATCGGAGTCGAGATATATCATGTACTCCCCCTTTGCTGCTGCCATTCCTGTGTTCCTTGAGGCGGCTATCCCCATGTTTTTTTGGTGAACAATGAAACGACTTCTCTCTGCCAGAATTGAATTCTCAGTAATATTTTTCGCCTTCTCAAATGCTCCATCTCCCCCGCAGTCATCTATGAGAATAAACTCAAACGACTGAAAGGTTTGGTTTATGAGAGAATTAATGCATCTCTCCACATATTCGAGCTCTCTGTAAACCGAGATAATAACTGTGACATCCATTGCCCTACGATAATAAAAAAAGCTGCCCAAAAATTGAAGCAGCTTTGTTGACCTACCAGGATTCGAACCTAGACTGACAGAACCAAAATCTGAAGTGCTACCATTACACCATAGGTCAGTATACCCAATCTTTTTATTTTGTTGACTTACCAGGATTCGAACCTAGACGGTCAGAGCCAGAATCTGAAGTGCTACCATTACACCATAAGTCAAAAATATCCCTTTTGGGGATGCAAAGATATTCCTTTTTATATAAAGTCCAAAATTTTATAAAAACTTAAAGTTTAACACTGCTTCGCCAAAGTAATGATATAGTACTGCCCAGAAAGCAAATCTAACAGCTTTCCCCACCAGCATATATATTGCACACTTCGTAAAGTTAACCTTATAGAAGCCCAGCCCGACTGCAAGCACATCTCCAAAAAAGGGAACCCAGCTAAAAAATGCAATCAGGCTGCCATATTTTTCAATTTTATTTTTTTGTTTTACAAGGCTCTCCTCCTTTACTCTCAGCCACTTCTCTATCCACTCCCACTTTCCGACATAACCAATATAGTAAGAGGTCAGACCTCCCAACCAGTTGCCGGCAGTAGCTAAAATAAACGATAGTACCGGGTTACCTCCGGCAACAAGAATTCCAACGAATAAAAAATCTGAGCTGAATGGAATCACTGTGGCAGCAAGGAACGTCCCCAAAAAAAGTCCTATATACCCAAGGTCACCAAACATTTCCATAAACACTCTCTTTTACAATTGTTACCTTTTATTTTTAAAGAATTCCGTTATAAGCTCTCCGCAATTACCTGCGTTAATGCCGGAAATCACTTCGCATTTAGGGTGAAGAAGGCTTGGTTCAAAAAGCGAAAACCCTCTTTTAGGATCGCTTGCCCCATAAACCAATACCTTGAGTTGAGCCCAGTTCAAGGCTGCCGCACACATTGGACACGGCTCTAAAGTAACATATAATGTGCAATTATTCAAATATTTGCCTCCAAATGTATTTGTTGCAACCGTAATTGCCTGCATCTCTGCATGAGCAGTGGGGTCGTTGAGAGTTTCTGTAAGATTGTGCGCCCTGGCAATTATTTTTCCCTCACACACTATAACTGCNCCAATCGGNACTTCNTCCTTCGCAAGTGCCTTGTGTGCCTCTTTGAGGGCCTCNTCCATGAATTTTTCGTGTATGCTCATANCCGTATTAAAAAAGCAACATATAAACCGCTGCCCCTGCAAAGTATCCCAGAAGAGCCAGAGGAGTAAATTTCTTGAGATAGTATCCAAATGATATTTTCTCNAGTCCCATTACAGTTACGCCTGCAGCTGAGCCAATAATAAGAATGCTGCCTCCTGTTACTGCGCAGTATGCAAGGAATGTCCAGAAGGAACCGTCTGTCATGAATGGTCCGGCAGCAGCTATTGGATACATTCCTATCGTTCCGGCAACCAGAGCAACGTTATCGAGGAATGATGAACATAAGCCAAGTATAATGCTTATATATTCAGGGTTTGGAACTGCCTTGTTTAAAATTTCCGACATTGCGGTAAGCTGCCCGGCAGACTTAAGTGAGGCTACCGACATAAGGATTCCCAGAAAGAAAAGTACAGTAGGAACATCAATTCTGGTAAACACTCTGCTTACCCTTAGCTCCTGTAATCCATTGGCTTTTCTGTTATAGTAGAGTCGGTCTGTGAGGATCCACAATACTGTAAGACCCAGCAAGACTCCCATAAAAGGTGGAATATTCAAAAAGAGCTGGAAGAAAGGAACCATTGCCAGAGAGAGTATTCCTACTATCAAAATTGTTCTTTTGAACCGTGGGTCTATGTGCGACAGGACATAATCGTCGGCATTTTCTTCAAAATATATTGATATGTCATCTTTTTTAAACATAAAAG
>JGI24731J21663_1002385_pt1 | contig 11606 bp, 9 predicted proteins | sample EPASupsiteHSE605_FD_21663 | JGI IMG/M metagenome (IMG submission 21663) | reverse complement strand
TTGGCTACTTCTTTTAATAGTGATAATTGTTGTTTTCTCTTATATAGTTTTTCAAAATAGGCAATATTTATAAATAATAATAATACGAAAATAATGCTCGAAATAGTTAAAATCTTGTTAGTAAAAATCTTTTGTTTGATAATTTTGCTTGGTTTTTTAGTATTTTTGTGTTCTTTTTTAGAGAATAATAGGGAAAAAATCGACAAATAAGAATTGTTTTTGGATAACTGGATAAATCGGGTGTTTTGGATTCCATTTAACCCAAAATAGAGTATTTTCCTAATATATTTTAATAAACATCGATAATTAGATATGCTCATAATAAAAATGAAGATGTTCCAGATAGCATTTCCTAAACACATAGCTTTTTGGGATTCATAGGAGTTCAATATTTGTAAGATAGAGTCACTAATAAAACCTCTTATAAGTGGTATCATTCTAAGGAACCAGATTAAAAAAATTGAAAATTCGACAATTATTTTCAATTATTAAAGCGGCTTGAAATTGAATAAAGGGGGTACAAATATTTCCTGGGCTTCGGTTGAGTATGATATGTATATTTGGGGACAAATATTGGACATAATTGGTTAAAATGTACCCAAATAGCTCAAGGATTAGTTTATTGATTCATAAGCTAATCATTATTTGTATTATTATCCCAAGAGATGGTGCAAGTTCTCTGCACCCTGAAGTTGCCCAACCGTCTCCAAAATTAACACCGCATATTGCAGAAACTGCAATGTTTGCAGGGAAACAAATAAAAAAAACTTGCATCGGTTAGTAATTCAATATGAAGACCATCTTGATATTAAGTTGCAGCAATTTGGCCAATAATTGGATCTGGTATAACTTTTTTTCCTGTTCTGAATGGCCATATTGTTGTTTTCTGGATCATATAGTTCTCAATTGATTTACAATATGAACATGTATAGGCTGGTAAACAATTCGTTTTAACCTTCAAATATTTATCGATGACTTCAGGATTTCCAAAACCACACTGAAAAGTCATATCAAGTGTTCTCTCCGATCTTACCTTTTGATGAGATATCCCTCATAACTTCTTCAGTCATTGATGATTTAACTGTCATAATCATGAAACCAAAGTGGTTGTTTGGAGCTTCTTCAAACGGAAGTACAGTAACCTTAATATCCTCAACAGATCCGTCCTCTTTCTTCACATGTGCATAAGGGTTAGTTTTCATTTGATCAAGCAAAGGGTTCCACATATCAAAGAATACAACTTCATGTCCTTTCTTTATCAATGCTGTCCCATTACTCCTGCTCCAAGGATAGCAATTTTCATTATAAATGAAGCGGTCGTTAATCCACCAATTTTACAAATTTGAAAAAAATTATGCATTATGAAGGAAATTTCAATAATATTTGGAGAACTCGACTAATTGTGAAGAGTTTGAGAAATTCTATTTGAGTTGATTGAATGTGACCTTCTTTCAATAACAAAATAATCATGCGAATTATGAACACATTCAAAAGAAAAAAATGTAACACCAGGTTTCTTATCAATTTGAACACATAAAAACTCACAAAATAATCCAACAACCAAACCGATTCCTTTTGGAGTACTAATCACATCTTCTGGTAGTACCTTTTTGGCAAAAAATTCGGATGTAGAAACAGAAATAGATATTATATTCTCGTGTTCAGTGGGGAAAAATCTTTCAACAAAAACACTTGGTCTATAGGTAACATCGATGTTTGATAATAAACCAAGATTGATTCTCAACAATCTTGATGAATATATATTAAACATCAGTAAATCATCATTATTACGACCAAGAACGAAGCATCTTTGGTTTTCAAACAAAACAATATCGTCAGGAAGCATTGGCAATCCGATAAATGATGAAGTATCGACTGAATAGCCATTAACCATACATGATTCAGATATTCGCCTTGTTACAATAGCATCGTTGAGATTCTTTAAATATCCGACACCTTTTCCAATTGCATGTGATTCATCTGTTTGTACCCACATTAAACCACTACACCATCCGACTACTGTGGCTCTTATTGAATCGATCATGATTCTGTCATTGGGCATAATTTTATCACCATGATTGCAAGAAACATCAATATCAATAATATCACCTTCGATGGTTTGGTAGGATATAAAACAATGGTTGGATGAAAACCTCCTAACAGGTTTAATTGAAGATGGGTGATAAAGCATTATCTTCTGAGAAAAAGAATCTTCAACAACGACAAAAAATGTGAATGTGCCTCTAATTATACCAAATGATCCTTTGAACTCAACTAAATCTTCGACTTTTAACCCAAAAGTATTCATTATTGAACAAGGAGACGTTTCGACTGCAATTCTTGCATTCTTGGAAAAATAATACTTGATACTCCTTTGATTTGGACGGATTATTTCAAGCCATCTATGAAGCTCTTCTGGGGTTGAATTGATACTTGTGGTTAGAAAACCATGGTCATCATCAAAAGATAGCCATAGTGATCCTCCAAAAACCCCTACAACTTTGGCCTGTCCCAAAATAGAATGTTTCACAATATCTCCACCAGCAAATCCAAAGGCTTGGCATGTAAAATAACTTGTATCAACTTCAACTCTCATTAAGCTTCGAGTATAATATACTTGTTTATCTTTTTGATCTTCAACTGATAGAAACAAAATTTTCCTTAATTGTTCAACAGAATTTGATTCAAAATGTACATATTCATTTTCAATCATTGCCACAATCCCTTTCGATGATGAACCAATTACAATGCCCTTTTTACCGCTATCAGTCCAAATTTTATCATTGGGATGAAACCCTGACCAGCATGATCCAATTTCAGAAGTATCAACTTGAATTGTGGTATTTGTCTTTGACACTGTAATTTGACGAAACTGAGAACAGCTTAGTTTTCTTCTATGCTGTGCCTCGCTATCCAATGAAAAGTGAACCCTCCCATAATGCGGTGGTACAGACTCAAGATTTTCTGCAATAAGAATATGCGAGCAACCAGCACTAATCCACATTATTTTTCTTCCTAACGCAGCATCAGCTAATGAAGGTGTATATACTTTCCTAATGTGTGTATTGCACAAACGATATTCATCACCATCTCCACAAGTGTATAATTCATGATTTTCTGTGATAAATGCAGTAAAAGTATCTCCTAAAGATGCCATTAAAACAGGGTTATTATCAAAAACAGAAATTCTAGTAAATTGGTTAGTTTTCTTAACATCACCAATACCAAGCTCTCCAAAGCCATTAACTCCACATGAATACGCTTTTCCATCAATATCAATAGCAACTGAATGATTAAAATAGGCAAAAACTCTCTTAATTATGATGCCATTCAGGGATGCAACTGGAACAAAATCTGTTGAAGACCACTTTTTCCCTTGTCCACATGATTTTTTCGATCCTTTAGAATACAATACTCCATTTGTTGCCAAGGCAAAAATTTGATTGGCTCCTGCAGCACAGTCACAAAATTGTATTCCAACACCATACCTTTCTGCTACCGCATTATTAACTTTCCATAAGAAAAACTCTCCATTGTAACCAATACCGCAAACCACACTGACACCGCAATTAATGAAAACTATAGATGTTGAAGCAACTAATTCCACAACATTAGGTCCCCAACCTGATCCACATACAAAAGCAGTACCAGAATCGTTTAAAAAGGCGCTACATTGATCTCCGCAGCTTACCCAAATAGGAGATAATAATGACAATTCTTCAGATTTAATTGGAGTTAAACTAAAAGATGGACCTGGCCCGTTTTGAAAAACGTTGTTCTCTCCACATACATATACTTCCTTTTCTTTTGTTAAAAAAACATTGTGTTTCCATCCGCATGCAAACATTAAAAGAGGAGGTAATTCAGTCGTTATTCTGCTTAATTGATTGTTTGTTGCCTTTCTTGCTAATCTTCCTTCACCATGATAGCCTGCACTCGATACAATTTGGCTCATTGTGATGGGGGCACAATGCAGAAAAAAAAAAGTTACAGCCTTGGAGGGAGTCGAACCCTCAGTCTCCTCCTTAGAAGGGAGGCGCATTATCCATTGTGCTACAAGGCTTCACATTTTCTTGAGACTTGAAGATAATCTGAACAGGAATTTTGAATAATATGTATTCTTAAATAATGAATTGTGAAATAATAGAAAAATAAATAAAAACAATTTATTTCATAACTCTTTTGGAATCTTCAGAGACTTCAAGGAAGGCAAAGTACTCGGAGGCCGAATATTAGTTGTAAATGATGTCGTTCGATTACAAAATGAAGGAGAATATACATCTCTAAGTTTTCTATGAAAAGTGCTGTCTTTGAAATCGCCAACTTTGTGAGTTGCAGTATTATAAATCTTTGTCCAAGATTGTATATGTGGGTTAGGTTCATCATCAATGGTATTGAAATCGCTTGGATAAGATACTAATGTATTTAATAATTTCAATAGATTTGCAGATTTATCGCGAAGACAAGAATTCCAGTTTGTTTGAGCAACACCCTGAAGAGACTGATATATAATTGGAATTACAATCTTTGATGAATCTAAAAGCTTGGGAGCAAAACTTTTTGATTCCCAGTTTTCAATCGCTTGCATAATAACCCGACTATTTGAACATTTAAATGTAGAATTCCATATTTGTGCAATTCTTTTTGAATATTGGGAAAAAATCTCCCCATCTATTCTATTAATACATTTGTTGAGGATTCGGAAAAATAGTGTTTCTTTAGTTACACTACCAATCGGCCACAAATTCAGGAGCTTGAGAAGTATTACCATAACAAAACTTGGAAAATATTTAATTACCGAATCAAAAAGAGCAGAAAACTGCTCATAATACTTGGGCAAAAATGAAGATGATAATAATGAATGCAATAGCATTGATAATTGCTTAAGGAATTCAGAACTCATTTGAGATCCTTCGAAATTTACAACCTGATTCAGAAAAGAAAGTGAAGGATGAGCACCAAAATGTGTTTGATTATAACAATTTCCTATTAAATTATAATAAATCATTCGGCAAATCTTATCCCTTTCAGGGAAACAGGAAATATAGATGCAAAATAATGTATTTGACAAGCTATCCCTTTCTTTTGGATCGGGAGTGTTAAATAAGCATATAATGCCTTGAATATACTTGCGATTTGACAACACCAAAGTTGGATTCAGCTTAATGACTCTTCTCAATAACTCATGTGCAGCTAAAATACAAGATAAATTTTCCTCATAATATAAAGGTTCGAACGCCTGGGCCACATTTTTGCAATTGATATATGAAACAATATGATATGTATTAACCCACGCAACATGAAGGATTTTTTCCAGTTTATCGGAAAAAAGATGAGAATTGGCCGCATTTTCGATTAGAAAGTCACAAAGTGACGATAATGCCAGGTGTTTATAACTAAAATCTGCTTTTTGGTTGGATTCTGTATCAATATAAGGACTATATTTGCAAATTGTTATCAATTTATGCAAATTCTTTCCAAAATACAAGCTATTAATTGCTCCAAGCTTTGGCACGCTTAAAACAGGCTCAAAAGGCTCTGATTGTAATGGAAACCTTGAATTAAGAGCAATACTCTGATTTTCCGCTTGTTCATCGCAAGTAATTCCCACTTCATTTTTCACACTAATTATCGAACCTTTTTCTTCACAAGTAACTTTGGATTTAAGTCCAAACCCAACTAATGATCGTCGAATCGCTAAATTCGGAGGTCTCTTCGTCAGAATAGAAGCTCTTCCAATATAGCGAGATTTTATCATTTTTAAATAATCTGGTTTCAAACGATACATTGAAATTTATCCCCTCAGATTTTTCAAAGCCCAACGTTATTATTAAGTTATCAAAAGTTCAACGATATATCATTCAACCTATTGAAAAGCGAACCCTATTTGGCTGTGGGGAAGACCTTTGAGTATTTACACTATCGTTTCCGTAAATAGCTGAGTGGGGGCTTCCCTTGATTGAAGGGAGATTAGAAGATCTCTCTGTGTGGTTAAGTGAGGTTCTAGGCCTGCTCACAAAAACAACACTATCTCTAGGGTCTTTTGATGTGTCGATACTTTGTTGGATGACCTTTTCAAGCTCATCGCGTCGGACGCATATTGCAACAATTTTGGATGTTTCATTTGCAGTATCTCGGATTTTTGATAATGAAAGTCTCATTTTTTCGAGAAGTCTCTCAACTGTAAGAGTATCGGCCTTTTTTTCGATCTTGTTTTCAACAGTTTCTAACAATGCTTCGAGTGATTTGGCATTTTTTTCAACTTTTGACTGGAGATCATTGAGTTGATATTTCATTTCATGGTCAATCGATGTTCCTGATGGAGAAGATGTCTGTGCTTTGATATGTTTTCCTGGTTGATCAAGGAATAATATATCAAAAGGATTGTCTATTTGAATATATGGAATAAAGAATTCGGATTTCATTCTGTGAGAAAAGATTCTTTCTTGGTCAACTTTAATAATTCTGTCTTCAAGTTTCTGATTAGTAGAGTTCCATATATCATGATGATGCTGAAGGTCAACAACGATGTCGTCCAATTGTTTCGAAGATGGAACTGGTCTTGAAGACAATTTAGCAATGAATGAAAAGAGCTGAATAATAGAATTTGATATGGATGTCATTCCAGATAGTGTTGTGTCGAGAACTGAATGAAAATGGGTTGATATTATGGAAACATCTTTAGAAAGCACGGACAACGAAAACGTATTTTCTGTAGTTTTATCCCTCAATTCCCTTTTTGTATGATTATGTTCTTCAACAAAATCATGAAAATGTACTTGCATTTCTTGGATTCCTTTGAATATAGAATTAAAAAAGGACTTCATTGTTTGGTTCTCATCTTTGATTGCAACGATTGTTTCATTAAATGCATCAATTCGGCGTGAATCTCTTTGAATTGCCCTAATAAGAGCTGGGGTATCAATTACACCTTCAATATCATATGTTGGTGCTTCGACAATCATATGCTTCACTTCCTCCAATGAAACATGAATTCCATGTATCTCAGATGACATTTCTTTCTTAAGTCCATGAGCAAACTCCTTTAACTCCTCATAAGAATTTGATACATCAGTTTGGTACTGGGCTTGATTTTGAACAATTGTCTGTACTTTGCTCTCAACGCTTTCAAGCCTCATAACTAACAAATCAACTGATTTATCCTTTTCTGTATCCAGAAGTTTCTGGATACGAAATATTTCTCCATTGCTCTTTTGAATAGAATTATTTGTACTAAGTAACTTAACATTGATCTCTCTGATTTGCTGATTAGCAATAAAAACATCACCAGCAATATCTTTTGTTCTATTTTTAATCTCTTCATCGATTAAAGAGGTATTATCCTCTATTTTCTTTAATAAATCTTCACTTACTTTATCTAATTTGTTATTAATATTCGAGATTTCATCATGAGCCTTCTTATCATTGTCAATCATATTCCGACATTTTTCACTCAATTTGGTTTCTAAATCGTTTTTTATTACATGAATTTCAGAATAAAGAGGCCTTTTGCCTAATTCTCCTTTTAAAAACTCAATTTGATGACTCTGTTCAACAATTATCGAAGAAATTTCTGATAAAATCGCGTTTAAATGTTCAGACATAACGCTATAGTTAATCATTTCCCCTTTTTGAAGAAGATTTGATATCTTTTGGATCGACATTCGAATTGTACGTTTATGTAAATAATCCTCACAAAACTGAGCTTTTCGACTTTTTCATTACTACGGAATAAAATTCTTAAACTCAAATTTTGTTTAAGTATTTCTAAGGATTTAAATAGGGGCCTTTGAAAAAATGGATTTCATCAGATTGTTTTTTATGAAAGGTTAATCCATAAGTATTGATAATAAATGATCATGAATGATATGAAAAGGTTATCCTTTTTTGGTAGTTCATCAGTGATGTGGTTTGTTATGTTTTTTTAATAATACTGAATGGAAATACATTTGTACCATGAAAATTCAGTTATTGGGCAAAAAATAGATTTTTTAAAGTTTAATCTTGCTCGCGGTTTTATTTCTTTGTTTGATACAAAATTTGGGGAATCTGATTGAATAAAATACATAGAGCAGCACATTGTACAGAACACATAAAATTAGATATTTAAGAAAACTCTGATATAGCAAAAGATTCTCAATATGTGCCAATTCTAGTTATCATATATCTGAGAAAATGAATTTGATTTGATAAAAATGCTTTCTAAATTAGAGTTCACAATAATTTCTATCATAGAATTTTGGGTATTGCTATCGACTGTTGATAATAATCTAACAATTGCGGATTCAATAGTCTCGCAGTATTCATCTGTTGATTCTTCGTCATAAATCATGGAAAACATTTCTAAAATATTAGAAAACTCTTCAAGTGTAGGTTTATAGTCATTGCAAATAATCATATTTGAAAAAAAAATCGAAATTGAAACTTTAAAGGAAAAAGATCTGCTTTCAAATACATCCTTCATTCGACGAACCAAATCATAATTAGGATATAAGCTATGTCTGATATACAAAGTTGATAATAAAACTATAGAAACATGAAACAAATCAATATTATGAGTAATCATAATGTCTTCAAATACTTTATCCTCAGATATACCTAAATCTATCTGATACTCAATAAGTTTGGAAACAAGATAGATTGAAGCAGCTTTCGCCAATACAAAATCATTTAAACTATCTGGTAAATGTCCCCATGCCTTAAAATTTCCCTCATTTCCAAGGTACATATATGACAAAATTGGAGATGAAAGATCCATATTTATGAATGATGATTTGTTGAAATTATTATTTTCGATGAGACTTATTAAAGACCAACACATAAATCTTATTGACAATGCTTTCATCTCAATAAAATCAATCATTGATGCAATTGTACGTATAATCATCGAACTATCCTCCTCTGTTAAGGGATTCATTGAATATATATATATAATTTTAATCCAATGATAGCATGAGATTCTTTTCATTTCAATATCCTGAATAAGTTTAATAGATTCAATTAATTCACAAAAATATGATATATCTATAAACTTGTACATTTCTTCGACTGCCAAAACTTGGCCAAAAAAGTCTAGGATTAAGTGAAATGTATCAGGGTAGGTCAATGTAATACATTGCAGTTTTAAAACGTTAAAAACATTCCCATAACTAAAAACTAAGGCAAAACTCTCAACATTTTTAGCAATTTTTAGAAATATACCAATTACACTCCTGAAGACATTAATATTACCTTTCTCAAGAAAAAAACATAATTTTTCGAATGATTTTTGGCTCAAAATACTATTTGTAGATTCTATTACTATATCGCTTAAAGTATCATCGATATTACCAAGAATACACTCAAAATCACTAATACTCATATTTTCATAAAAATCGGAAATATATTCTAATTGTTTATAAATACGAGCTAGTGCTTCATTATCTGAAGAAAACCCTATTTCCTTAATCCTAATCAATGGTTTATTACTCTTATATTCCATGAAAAGGTTCAGTTTATTTAATCGTTGTGTAAACAAATTTTACAATAATCGTTGAGTCCCTAATTCTAATAGATATTAATCATAGAAACAACTTACCACAGCTTGAAAAGTATATATGCCATTTAATCCGTTTAAGCCAAGAATAAATGATTAGAAGCTTAAGCAAATAATACCAATAGAGATCCCATCTATAATTTGATTGGTCTTTAAAAACAAAATTATAATACAATATATCCGCCTAATATTTATGCATACAATATTCCATCCCTATTATCACTACCATATTAAAAAATTCATTTCCTATTATTGCAATAATACCCTAACTCATTGATTTGTCTAAAAAAGTGAGTTATTCTCTCATATAACAACGATTGTTTTTATCTCAATTTTTTCCATTTCTTCTCCCAGGATATTTAGGTATATATCCACATTTAATGCTTAAAACAATGCTATTTCTAACATTTTGTTAATGATTTATTTTTTAGAAAAGTGACAATACTATGTCTTCCAACAACACAGCCTATTCTTTATGTGAGATTTGCAAAAACAATACGATGGTTATCAGCTCTAAGTCGGGTGAATATGCATGTTCAAGATGTGGCTATGTTTCTCCAATCCCTTTTATTGATACAACTGCAGAATACCGTCAGTTTGCGATGGATCACGGTGTTAAAGATCGGACACATACCGCATTTGCTGGAGAAGATGGTGAAAATGAATTAGGAACCACATTTGGTTATGACGGAAAAAAGCATACTAAGGACTTAATTGATATTAATAATAGAGTAACAACAGATCCGAAAATAGCTAATTTAAAGAAATCTGTCAAGAGAATCAGATCAATTTGCAATGACTTAAAATTAGAGAAAATGGTTTCTGACAGTGCATGCAAGTACTACAAAGATGCTTTAGAAAAGAATATTTTGAAAAGCCACAAAAAAGAAGCCATATACGGTGCTATTATATTGGGTGTGTGTAAAAATGAGGAAAGGGCTTTAACTATTGAAGAATTGTTATCTAGTACGACTGGAATCGACCAAAGAGATATAATGAATGCTCAAAAGGTATTACAAGAGATTGGCATTGAAGGAGGTGTTAAAATCTATGTACTGGCAAAAAGATACTGTGATGATCTTCAATTTCCTCCTTATGTCGGAAATGCAGCTGAAAAGATAGGAAAGTTTGCAATTGAAGTTGGTATCAAAGGTAAAACCCAGACAGTTGCTGGTGGTATTGCAATGTTTTTAAATAAGCTCATGAAACCCGATAAACAAAAACCAGAAGGACTTATTGAGAACTTGTCGAATACAAAAGAAGCAACACTTAGAAAAGTCTTTGGAGAACTAAATGAAATCAGAGAACGATTGTATAGATTACCAGAAGTTCAGACAGTGTTAGAGCAGAACAAAACATAATAAAAAACACATATACTAGTCCTTATGTCATTGATAGCATGGATTTCAAAAAACATTGTTGAGAACATTTTCAAGTTGTTGCATTGTAATTGTGTTCTTCTGTCTTAATAAAAATATTAATTTGATAAATTTGCGTGTGCTGTATTTTTTTCTTTTTTTGATGGATTAAGAATACAAGTTTAACTGAACAATTATATTGTATCATTTATTGAATCCAATGTTATTCGATCAATGATAAATATTAACTTTCAATAGTTTTGATCCCAGGAAAAAAATTTTCACAAAGTTCCTTATTTTAAAAAGAAAACGACGGAAATAGTTTAACAATTCTATTAAATCCCATATCTTAAACTGATGAATGATTAATCAAGTACATTAATTACTGTGGCATTGTGAACAGATTCAATCAGTTATTCTGTTGGCATTTTTTTGTTGATGCCAGAAGTTGTGTTTCAGTGTCAGGACAAAACAAAACATGTTGAAAAGAGATTTTTATTATGCTTAAACAAGTATTTAGATGAATATTCAGGTCAAGATCGGATTGTTTTGAGTGATTCGTGTGATTTTGGAGTTTTTTGTCATTTCATTGATTTTCTTGTATCAGGAAGCATTCCTAGTGATAGAAATGATCAGATTGGAGTTATTAATTTGTTGAGAGAATGGGAATCACATTTTGGAATTGTTGATGGTTTTCGTTTTCGTCTTTGTTG
>JGI24731J21663_1002382_pt1 | contig 11607 bp, 8 predicted proteins | sample EPASupsiteHSE605_FD_21663 | JGI IMG/M metagenome (IMG submission 21663) | reverse complement strand
TCCCCGGACATAAGCGGTATGTAGTTCTGCGGCTGGCCCTGCATGATGTTCACCCAGCTCGCTGTGGGATTATAAAATATCTGGACTGCAATCATTCCGGCAGCCAAGCTGGCGGCTATGGTGCCGCTTATGTTGGGAGAAAGCGAACCGTCCGCCGCAAGCGTACATGCCGTGTAATAGCCGGTACCGTCCGCGGAGCCGTCGGTCAATCCCGAGCTGAGAATATTGGCGGAAGTAAAGCTTTCCGACTGATCGGCAAGTCCCAAGCTCACTCTCAGAGGCGTGCCTACAGGAATCTGCCCCTCCCCTGTACCGACCGGAAGTCCTGAAATATTGAAGCTTAGCGTGTCACCTAAAAAATAGACGTGATCCAAATCCCCGTCTGAAAATACGGCGGCCGGAGCCCCCTCCGCCTCGGCCGCAAGGGGCATGGAGATAAACAAAGACAGTATCATAGACAGTGCCAGTAACCAGGAAAGTGCTTTCTTACACATTTTTCTGTTCCTCCTTAATATCTCTCGCATGATTTTCTATCGTTTTCTTTGCCGTGGTTCTCTCGCATCGGTAAATTTTGTCAGAGGATGCCAAAGAAACCAGGCTGTACCTTTTCGACCGGCTCGGGCTTAATTCGGCAATAAATTATGAAATTTTCCTTTAAACAAAAGTATCATTTTTAAAATATTAAATATATAGGTTAAAGCGATTTGGCAATGTCATATTGACTTGACACGAATAATGTCAGTCCGATATGACAAGAATGCTGTGATTTTCACCTTAACCGTTCCATCGTTTAAGGTAATTTAACATGAAAGTTGAGAATGGTTCTCTGTATATGTATTCCAGCGCGTCTCCTGCAGCCCAGTTCAATGATTCGACAATGACCAATTATTACACCACCGTTACCTATTAAGGAGGTAATCAATGTACATTACGAATAAAACAATAAAAATACCCCTACACGGGGTATTTTCCTACGGCAAACGACGCTCGCTTCAAGGGCGTCGAAGGGCTGACGCTCACAAATGTACCGGAGCCTGCTGAGCCGACCGTCGAGCAACTGCTCGCAGCGGCGAGAGCTGCGGCGCTTGATCGCATCGACGGAAAGTGCGAGGTTGCAATCGTGGCAGACCTGACCGTTGAAGGCGTCGCATATCCCATGACGCGCGGAACGGCTCAGGACGACCTTGCCCGAGCGGTGGCGAGGGCAATTGAATAGTAACGATGCTGATGCTTTCCCGATTATATAATTACTCGCTAGATAAGTATTTCGCTCCGTTAAATGAATCTATCCTGCAGGAGGATTCCAGCCCAGAGGTGTCTTTCGCCTTGCAGGTAGGTAATGGTGATACGATACAAATTATGGCAGATACGATTAAAGAACTGCTCTTTGCATTTGCCTACATCGGAGTTCTTGTAATGTATATTTTTGTCGATGTGGCATATAGATAAAATAGTAGCGACGCAGAACGAGAAGAAAGTATGGCTTTCCGCGAACGCGAAGAACACGCTTCTGGAGTGAATGTCAAGAGATAGCAACTGATTAGAGAAAACCGCGCATGGAACAAAATCCATGCGCGGTTTTTTTACGTCATTGTTTCTAATAAAGGCAAGACATTTATTTTTTCTTTTGATAAGAAATGTAATATACCAGGTATATAGTCTTCAGCTTTTTCTGTAAGCGGTATCAATATCGAGGTGTATCCAGAAAGCTTCTCAAGTTTCGATGTAATGTCGGTTGAACTTTTTATTGTATCGGATATTTCAATTACTGGCTTAAAATAAGCATAACCGTTATCATTTCCGAAGGCAACGGCGCTCTGTTCTAAATCTGCAGGAGAGGTAATTAGTACCGGTCTTATTTGAGCCGCATCGAAAATCATGTCGGATGTATTTTGGCATTCGCTTTCCGGTGAAGCAGTGCAGTAAATCCCGATACTGTGGCCGGAACCGCAAATACGCCTCACGATATCTGGTGATTTAGATACTTCGTCTGAAGTTACAAAGAAGCATACCTTGGCGGAGTAATTATCAAGGCTGTCCAGCATTTCTTTACTGGGAATACCTATGAAGCAGATAGAAGCACTTGCACTTTTCATATCAATACTGCTGTCGTCTGAGGGGGAGGGAGAGGGAGAGGGAGCTGGAGACTGCATCACGCCATAGTATTCGTTTTTATATTTAAGCATTAACGATGATGCCGCATCAAGGAATTCGGAATCTGAAAGTACTTCTGCGCCGTTTTTTATTCTTAAAACATCTCCATATCCATATCCGGAAATAAAGGAATAGCTCAGTCCGAAATAATTACATACCCAATTCACAGGTACATAGACCTGCCCGTTTTTAATTGTCGCAGATACAGAGTAATAGTTTTCGTTGCTGTCGTAACTGTTGCCGTTTGTGAGATTGAAGAATATCTGCTTGTTAGCTGTAAAAAGCATAGCGACTGAATCGGAAGTAAAATAGCTGTAAGATACAAAAGGAGAAAAGGCCGTGGCGGGAACGTATGAGACACCACTGACTGCTTCAGTCTTAAAGTTGAGACCCAGCAGCTTGTCGTTTGTAGCTGTAAAGCACAATCCGGAATCATCAGCTAACGCCGCCTGTATAAACAAAACTAGTAATAATGCTCCTATTATAGCTACGGTGATTTTACGTTTCATGTTAGTACCTCTCATATAAGACTTCTTATACTGGTAATTAGATACAAATTTATTTTATCACAATTCATCATTATGTACAAGTTGAAAATTCAAGAATATCCACTAGTCCAAAAGAAATAACTGCTCGATGGTAAATCGCCATGAAAACACCTCCGACGAATATGGTTTTCGTATGAAGACGAAGTATGCTTGAGGGGTTCACAAAAGTTGTGTACGGAGCGGGCTACGCCGCGGATGAGATGCGTGGAGTCTGACAAATGATAGAACAGCCCCTCATAGAACGGCGTTTCCATGAGGGGCTGTTTTCTTTTGCTATACTAAGTCAATTTGAGCGATTTTTAAGTATTATTAAAGTAAATAGAATATCATTCCATAACGGCAAATTATGCTTTCCCCAAAAAACAAATGGTAAGTGCATTTACTGCATTGAGAGGAATTATCACAAAATGAAAAAGCTGACTTCCATAATACTTGTCTTATCTATGACGTTTTCTCTGATGGCGGGGTCCGCCTATGCCTCGTCCGCGAGTGCCACCTCGGCACAGCAGATAGTTCAGGCGTTGGGTATCATTACCGGCGATGAAAACGGAAATCTGAACCTTTCCGGTAACGTTACCAGAGCACAGTTCGCGAAAATGATGATCACCGCTTCAACCTATAAGGACGCTATAAGCTCAACGGCTAAAGCCTCGCCTTTCAAGGACGTAAAATACACTCATTGGGCGGCGTCCTATGTTCAGGCGGCTGTTAGCTCCGGCTGGCTAACCGGCTATACGGACGGTACATACAGACCCGACAACAGCGTGACACTCGAAGAGGCAGCCTCCGCGGTGCTCAAGATGCTCGGGTACTCTTCCTCCGACTTTACGGGTTCTTTCCCCGAGGCGCAGCTTGCAAAATACGCAGCGCTCGGCCTTAATGCCAACATTTCAAAAACGCAGGGACAGGTCCTCACAAGACAGGACTGCATGAATCTGTTTTATAATCTGATGAGCACCAAAAACAAGTCGGGCAGCTACTATGCCACGACACTGGGCTATACTGTCAACAGCTCCGGCGAACTCGACTATTCCTCTCTGGTTCTCGCCAACATGAGCGGGCCTTTCATCGTTGAGGACTCCTCGTGGAGCTCTTCCCTGCCCTTTTCATCAAGCACGGCGACTGTCTATAAAAACGGTTCTGTCTCCGGCATTTCCTCCGTGTCCAATTACGATGTATACTACTATAACACCAGCATGAGGACGATTTGGGTCTACCGCAATCAAGTAAGCGGCGTATATTCTGCGGCCACTCCCAGCACCTCCGCTCCGACCTCTGTTACAGTAGCCGGCAAGACCTTTTCGGTCTCATCTTCTTCCGCAAGCTACGATCTGTCAGACATGGGCACCTTTGGCATTGGCGATACGGTCACACTCCTTCTCGGAATGAATGGTGATGTCGTGGGCGTTGTGTCGTCAATCGATGTTAACACCACGAAGTACGGCTTTGTCGCTTCTACCGGCACGACAACATATACTGACAGCTCTGGCAATACATATACCTCCGACATAGTCACTGTTGCCTGCACCGACGGAAACACTTACGATTATGAAATCGACAGCGATTATCTTGATAAGGGCGATCTGGTTAAGATAAGCGTTACCGGCGGAGAAGCAGTAGTTGTGCAGATTGGTGATAATTCCCTGACCGGAATCGTAAATTCTTCCGGAACCAGCGTAGGCAGCTACACCTTCTCATCAGACGTTCAGGTGATGGATTCCACCGCAAACGGCTCCTTCATTAAAATCTACACCTCCAGACTGGCAGGGCTTACCCTGAACACCGGCGACGTACGCTACTATGCGTTGGACGACGACGGAAAGATCTGCCAGCTGATTTTGAATGATGTGACCGGTGATATGTACGACTACGGTATCCTTACCGCCTCCTCCAGCAGCGTAAGCACGACAAGCTCCTCCGCTACTTACGGCTATATCATTGACGGTACCGCAGGCTCTTACAGCGGTTCGGGAGTTTACTCGGTTGAAAACGGTCCCGTACAGATCGAGTTCAGCGGCAAGAGTATCGTTTCAATGAAAAATCTTTCCCAGATAGGGATAACTACTCTGAACACCCTATACGCGCAGACCGAAGACGGGAAATTTGAGCTCGGAAGCGGGGTCTCCGTCTATGTATATAAGAACAGCAGCTACAACCTGAGCAGCATCTCGGCTGTGAACGGCGGCGGATATACGCTTTACGGCTACTATGACAGGTCAATAAGCGCGGGCGGCAGAATTAGAGTAATCCTCGCATACGCGAAATAATCAGTAAATCAAAGTCAGAAGGAAGAGGCTTCGTCCTCTTCCTTCTGTATAAACGGCAGAATCAAAATCATTATTTTGAAATTAAGATAAAGTTGTTTGAATTATTCTTAAAATATGGTAAAATCCAGATAGAAAGCGAGGGACGCCAAATGAAAAAAACGGTTTCTATTGTTCTTTGTATTATTATGATTGTTTCGCTGCTGTCAGTCGCCGCCTTTGCGCAGGGACTTTCGAATTTTCAAAAGACGCTCACCTATAAGCAGGGCACCTTCTCGGACGTGAGTTCGAGTAACTGGTACAGTCTTAACGTTGAGGCCGCCTACGAATACGGGCTGATGAACGGCAGGACATCCGGTACCTTCGGCGCGGCGGATAATGTCACGCTTGCGGAGGTCATTGCCCTTGCCGCGAGGCTCAACAGCATCTATATGACCGGCAGCGCAGACTTCAAGACGGGCTCGCCGTGGTACCAGAGCTATCTGAGCTATTGCATATCAAACCAGATAATCAGCTCCGGCGATTACAGCGATTATAACGCCTATGCGACACGCTCGCAATTTGCCGAAATCCTTGAGGCGGCGCTGCCTTCCGCGGCGCTTACCCAAATCAACACTATAAATGTCGGAGAAATCCCCGATGTTCCGCTGACTGGCGCCTACCAGAGCATATACACACTCTACCGCGCGGGAATAATCACGGGAAAGACGACGGCGGGGGAATTCTGCCCCTCCGATTATATTCTCCGCAGTGAAACCGCCGCAATAGTAACCCGTTTGGCAAACGAGGTCCTCAGAGTGCAGTTCAGTATCGTCAAGGCCGGAAGCTCCAGCATAAGCACGCAGCTTCTCACAACGGTCAATGTTGCGAGTGACGAGGTGGATAACGCGCTGGAAGATTATAACGACGCCTATCTCGATGCAACAAACAGTTATTTCTCCAGCGCAGTGACCGCGCTAGACCAAGCGTCCACCTATACGCAGATGACCGCCCTGTATTTGAAATCCGCCGCAGACCTGTGCAAGGATAACAGCAAATATTCGGCGGCATATGCCGGACTGTACAGCTCATATCAGAAGTGCCTACAGGCGATGAGCGGTATCTCGCAGATAACCGCGGCTTCGGCAAAAATCACCGCCGACTGGGAAACGCCCCGAACGCTCCTGAACGAATGTTCACAGGCGCTGATAACGGCTTATGTAACAATTAAAGACATAGGATAAAATCAGGAAACATCATATACGGCGGCTCCGCAAAAAAACGGGGCCGCCGCTTTTTTGCGTTGTGGCGCTGAACCTTTTGCATTTGCACAAAAGCGTACACATTTTTCTCCGATGCGGAGCAGGGTTGAAAGCACTCTGCAGATATACCGACTTTAAGGAGGACAACAAATGGCAAGCACAAATAAAACTGCAAATCTGGCGCTCAACCAGTGGGTTCTCACCGACCCTTTTCTGATGGAGGACATGAACGCGGACAACCAGAAGATAGACGCGGCTCTCGGCGCAGTAGCTCTTGCAAAGCTGCTGGATGTCACGACCTCGGCAAACGCGCAGCAGGTAGACCTCGACGTTTCGAGCATAGACTTTACCAAATTCTCGTCAATTAAGGTGATAGCCTCGATAAGGGTCACGCCGCTGGGCACCGCGCAGCAGCTTTTCGGAAGGATAAACGGCGCGGGCGCAAACATAAGGGAGATCTTTAGCTCCTCCTCGTCGCTTCCCCTCCAGACCTACGCGGGGTACGGCTTTGTCTGCTCGACGGACGGCCCCTGCAGCACGCTGGAGCTTGAACTGACCGGCTTTCCCGCGGCGACCACAGCGCAGTATCTGGTGGCGCTCATGTCCCACGGCTCCAGTTTGCTCAACGGGAGCTTCTGGCGTCACGACTATGTGGGGATGAAGCTTTTTGACGCAAACGTAAAGCTCTCCTCCTTCAGCTTTCTGACGGACAACAGCAGCGTAAATATCAAGGCCGGCTCGAGATTTGAGATATACGGGGTGAGAAAATGATAATCGAAGTTATAGTCTGCCGTCCGGACGGCACGCAGGAGACCGAGCAGCGCGAGGTACCGGAGGACTGGTTCCCCTCCGCGCCGGAGATAAGCGAAGAACCCGCGGAATAGGCAAAAAACAAAGACCCCGCACCATATGGTGCGGGGTCTCCGTCTATCTTAACGCGCTAGGCGTTATAGATTAGAGGTTTGCTTATGCGGGGATGGTAACTGTTATGATGTTGGAAGTAGCAGATGTTGCGGTAGCAGAAGACACTACGCAATAGTAATAATATGTGGTTGCCGTGCCCAGACCAGTCAGAGCCAATGTAGCAGAGGTCTTGCCGGTGAGCAGAGTGCTGCCTGCGGTTGTGGAGGCGGAAACTGCCTGATACCACTGATAGGTTACAGCAGAGCCGTTGTTAGAAGCAGCAGCAAGGGAGCCGATGGTGCATGCGCCGGTGGAGGCAGCAGCACTACCTGTAGCAGTGCCAGCAACAGGCTGAGCGGAGATGGAGACAGCAGCGGTATCAGCCGTTACATAGATGGCCTTCGCGATGAAGGGCTTTGCAGGGGAGCCGTCAAGAGCGAGAGTGCTGCCATCGCTATAGATTACGTTGAAGTTGAGCGTGAAGCCGGCAGCCTTTGCAGCAGCGATCTCGGCAACGCTGGTGACAGCGGCGCCATTGGAGGCTGCGAGCTGGGTTGCGGTTCTGAGGTCGACAACAACAGTGGTGTCAACGGTGGAGTACACGCCGGTTGCCGTGGCAAGAATGTTGGATGCGATTCCAGCCATGGTCTGGTTCATAGCAACATTGGTGGTGAAAGATGCAAGACCGGTATCATTGACCAAAACATCCTTCTTGAGGTAGAAGCCCCTTGCGGTGGCGGCATTGATTGTGGGAACAGCAGTCGTATTGGTGACAGCATAATCCTCGGCAACACCGTTCTTATAGAGCTTATAGGTGATGGTGGTCGTTGTTCCGCTTGTTACCTTGGTGTATGCGCCGTTGTAGTAGTAAACATCGGTGGTTGCTACTTCAGCGGGTGTGCCGGTGTATACGATGCCGGCAGCATATTCAGCGGAGTTGGAGGTGAAGGTTGCAACATCGTTAATGGTCGGTGTAGCCTGCATTGTGGGAGCGTTTGCATAGCCCTTGAATGCATAGAACACGAAGTCAGATGCGCCGTAGGTGCCGGCGTGATAGAAGTACAGGGTGTTGGCAGTCGCGAAATCAGCAGAGCCAACGATAGCGTTGCCCTTGATGATCTGCTGAGATGTGAGCGTATCATCTGCAATTGCGGGCGTGAAGCCTGCGCCGTAGGTAGCAACGTCCTTCAGAACGACCTTGCCGTTGGCGTCGAGGACTGCGTTATAGAGGGTATATGTGTTGCCCGAGAAAGCACTATACAGAATCTGGGTGGCTGTCGCGGAAGCAGCAACGACGGTCTTGCCGTTGTAGCTTGCGATCTCATAGGTGCCGTATTTGCCGTCTGCAAACAGAACCTGTGCATAGTACTTATGAGTAGTAGTAGCACCAAAGCCTGTATCGGTTTCTACGTCGCCGAAAGCTACAACGCAGGCGAGATCATAGGCGGTGGCGGTAGCGGTTGTGCCGGTGTAGCCGATGACATCGCCAAAGTTATCAAGATAGAAGTTATACGATGCGGTGCCGGAAGCAAGGTTTGTGATGCCGGCGGCGCCAACATAGCCGGTTACAGAAGCGGCATTGTTGGTGGATGCAAAGTAAGAAGCTCCGTTGACTGTTACATAGGTGCCATCCGCAGCGGAGACATTGACAGCGCTGACAGCGCCGGTAACGGTCTTGGCCTTCTCAATAACGTAGGCATCACCAGAGTGGACAGAGGTCAGCATAACTACGTCGCCCTTGACAACTGTGTCGCCGAAGGCTTTCTTGTTGGTGGTTGCGTTTGTAATAACAGTCGAGCTGCCGTCGGAGTTAAGAACTGTGAGGGTCTCAGCGCCGGAAACAGCGGAAACAGCAGATACTGCGCCGACTGTGCGGGTTCTGAACTGAGCAGCGACAACCGTCGTTACGCCGGTTGTAGAATTGGTCTCAGTTATGAGCTTCGCATCCTGATATGCGAAAGCTGTTGCAGAGGTAGGCAGAGTGTAGTTGCCGTTTGCATAGAAGTTGCTGTACTGGGGAACAGTTGCGGTACTATAGGTGAGGAGACCGGCAGTAATGACAGCAGCCTTATACTGAGCGGCGGTCATGTTGCTGAGGTCAAGAACCTTGGTGGTGGTTTCAACATAGAACACCTTGCCGGTGGTCGTGTTGCCGTGAACGACGACTTTGGTGCCGACAGCGCTGAAATCAGCGGGGATGGTGTAGCTGCCGACGGTGGCAACAGTATAACCCTTGATTGCGTTATACGTTACAGCGGTGATAGCTGCAGCAGCCTGAGCGGAGTAGCCATAGGTGTTAATAGCTATGGTTTTGTCAGCAACAACGGGAGAATAGGAAGAATCATCCTTGCTGTACTTAACAACAACAACCTTGGTGATTGCGTTGAAGCAATACAGAGCAGCTTCTTCACGGGTTGCGGCAGCGCTGAAGCTTGTTGCCTTGGAGCCGGTGAAAATGCCCTTGCTGTTAGCGTCAACAGCTACGTTGAGAGCCCAGGAAGCTCCGGTGTACTCGCCCTGCTTGCCATAGCCGGCAGCGCAGAGAAGCATTTTTGCAAGCTCAAAGCCTGTGACATTGCCTGTGGGGTTGAAGGTTCCGTCGCCAAGACCGTTGACTATGCCCTTGCTCACAAGATAGGTGATGAAGGGAGCGGACCAACGGGTGGAAGCGACATCTGTGAAGCCGGTAGAAGAGACTGTGAGGGTCTTTGCTACGTCTGCGCCCAGGACGGCATAAGTAACCATCTTGGCGGCTTCTTCACGGGTGATTGTGCCCGTGGGCTTGAATGTGCCATCGGTATAACCATTGATTGCGCCCATGCCAACCATGGTTCCGACAGCGGTCTGATACTGGATGGTAGTGTTATCGGTGAAAGATGTTGCAGCAGCAACGCCCATCAGTCCGAGGCACATAGCCAGAACCAGTACGAGACTCAGAGTTCTGTTCAGAGATTTCATACTATGAAACTCCTCCTTTAATAGTACCCCTTGATAAGGGGCCCGATTATGTACAACGCTTGATGATCTGGATATCCAAGGCCGACCATCAAACGGAAGTACCGTGAATAATGGGAAAAGTATATAAAAAGACTCTTCCGTTTACAGTCGTTATGTTAACACAACTTCTTTGTGGGGTCAATATCTTGCAACTTGTTGTCACATAACTGTAACATTATCCATTTATGCTTATTCTCGGAAAAACGAAAACCGTTTTTTACCGATTGCCTGACTTGACGCCCGCCCCGGGTCACAAAAGGTCCCCGCATCCGAATGGATGCGGAGACCTTTTGCTTTTGGCACGCCTTGAGGGATTCGAACCCCCGACCTTCTGGTCCGTAGCCAGACGCTCTATCCAGCTGAGCTAAAGGCGCTTATTCGCGGAGCGCTTGAGTATAATACCATATGCTCCTGCGAAATGCAAGCCCCTTTTATGAAAAACACGGCGGTTTTGCTCAGCTTTCAGCGCCTGTGCTACATACTCAGGGCGCTGCCGATGCTCTCGACGATGTCGCCTACGGTCTTGATGGCGTGGCTCACCTTGTGGCCGGTTTGACGTCCGCTCCTTCTGGCCGCTCCGACAGTCATACCGATAGCGGAGCCGACGACCATTCCGACGCCTACGCCTTTTGCAAAGTTTTTGGCATTCATTATAAAACAACCTCCCGTGCGCTCAATGCGCAAAATTTGTACTTTTTTCCCCGCCGAGGCAAAAAAGCATTATATCCGCGAATTCGGGATAAAATCGGAGGGGAGAAACAAAGCGCCAGCAAAACCCGTTTCGGCAGAGCTTTGCCTTCCAAGTGCGAAAATAGTATGTGCAAATTGTAAATTTATATGAATTGGTTTGCACTTGCAAGGCGAAATATGCTAAAATAAAACTTGCTTATAAGCCCGCTGTTAAGGCGCTCCGAAACAGTGCGTATCTGCGCCGCGAACTTATATATACTGCCGATAAATCCGAAAGGAAATGCCGAATGACTGTTAATATTCTCGCTGTCGGTGACGTCTGCGGAAAATCGGGTATTGATTTTCTCACCCACAGCCTCGCCGAGGTCAAAAAAATGTACAATATTGCCTTTACGGTGGTGAACGGCGAGAACGCAAATGTCGTCGGCATCACTCCCGCTCAGGCGGAAAACATTTTTTCGGCGGGAGCGGACGTTATAACCCTGGGTAATCACACCTGGGCGAGATATGAAATTAAAGAATACCTCGGCGCAAACACACGCATACTGCGTCCCGCGAATTTTGCACTCTGCTGTCCAGGCTACGGTCACGGCGTGTACAAAACGCCTTTCGGCGACGTCGCGGTCATCAGCCTTATGGGGCGCTTCACGCTGGATTCAAACACGGACAATCCCTTTTATGTGGCGGACGAGATTATTTCGTCGCTTGAAACCAAAATGATACTCGTCGATATGCACGCGGAGGCAACAAGCGAAAAGGCGGCGATGGGCTTTTATCTCGACGGCAGGGTTTCCGCCGTATGGGGAACGC
>JGI24731J21663_1002373_pt1 | contig 11647 bp, 10 predicted proteins | sample EPASupsiteHSE605_FD_21663 | JGI IMG/M metagenome (IMG submission 21663) | reverse complement strand
TAAAGGAAGAAATCGGAGAAAGAGTACGGATGGCTAATCCTGATGAAGTATTCGAAGTCACCGGATTCAATATCGGCGGGGTATGTCCTTTTGCCTTACGCCAGGAGGTTCCCATATATCTTGATGAAAGTTTGAAACGCTATGACATTGTGTATGCGGCGGCGGGTACAGCCCATACCGCATTGCCGATAAGTTATCAGGAGTTAATGAGAATAACCGGTGGACGAGCTTGTAAATTCTCAGCCTAAAAGGTATCAAGGGGAAGGTTCCAATCACGGGGACACGCAATCATGAACAATCACGGGGACAGGTACCTTGATTGTTGATTGTAGCAATTTTCAATCAAATTTTCAGGAAACAATCAAGGTACCTGTCCCCGTGATTGGCGTGATTGGGGGAGAAAATAATAGCTGTCCTATGTTCGTTTGTTTTAAGTTCGGAGGAGAGATAATGGAAAAGGGTTTTGTGCATTTACATAATCATTCGGAATATAGTCTGCTGGATGGGGCTTGCCGGGTAAAGGAACTCGTCAGCCGGGCTGCGGAAATGGGCATGCCGGCAGTGGCTATTACAGATCACGGTGTGCTTTATGGTATTATTGATTTCTATCGGGAGGCTAAAAAGCAGGGTATTAAGCCGGTCATTGGCTGTGAGGTTTATGTGGCTCCACGCAGCCGGCTTGACAAGGAAAACCGTATGGATGACGGTAATTACCACTTAACCTTGTTATGCAAGAACGAAACTGGCTATAAAAATCTTATCGAATTAGTTAGCCGGGCATTTCTGGAAGGATTTTATTATAAACCGCGAGTAGATCGGGAACTATTGGAACGGCACAGTGAAGGCTTGATTGCCNTGAGTGGCTGCGTGGCAGGAGAGATTCCGCAATTNATTCTGGCTGGCAATAGAAGCGCGGCTACCCAGCTAGCCCGTGATTATGAACTGATTTTTGGGCAGGGCAATTTTTACCTGGAAGTACAGGATCATGGTCTGGAAATCGAGAAACAGGTATGTCAAACTTTGCTGCAGATTAGTGATGAAACCGGGATTCCTGTGGTAGCCAGTAACGATGCGCACTATATTCGCAAAGAGGATGCCTCCGTTCATGATGTGCTGCTTTGCATCCAAACCGGCAAAGTAGTAAAGGANCAAGAAAGAATGCGCTTCAGCGGAAGCGAATTCTATTTGAAGAGTGAATCCGAAATGCGGGAGCTATTTGCAGTCTGTCCTGAGGCTGTTGATAACAGCTTGAAAATTGCTGCGGAATGTAATTTGGATTTTTCCTTCGGTGAGTTTCACCTTCCCTATTTTACTTTGCCGGAGGGTCACACCCCGGAAACCTACCTTTATCAATTAACAATGAGTAAATTTACCAATAAGTACCCTCAGGCTAATAAAGCTATAAATGAACGCTTGGCATATGAACTGAAAATGATCAACGAAATGGGATTTGCGGAGTATTTCCTCATTGTTCAGGATCTTGTCTCCTGGTCAAAGAATAATGGCGTGCCAGTCGGGCCAGGCAGAGGTTCGGCCGCCGGCAGTATCGTTTCTTATGTACTTGGGATTACTGGCATTGATCCGCTCAAATATGACCTGCTATTTGAAAGGTTTCTAAATCCGGAGCGGGTTAGCATGCCTGATATAGACATAGATTTTTGTTTTGAAAAAAGAGATAAGGTTATTGAATATATTATTGCCAGGTATGGCTCGGATAGAGTGGCTCAGATCATTACCTTCGGAACTATGGCTGCCCGGGCTGCCATTCGTGACGTGGGCAGGGCTCTGGATGTGCCTTATGGAGATGTTGATCGAATCGCCAAGATGATTCCCGCCGAGTTAGGGGTTACAATTGACAGGTCATTGGAGATTTCTGCTGACCTATCGCTGGCCTATCAAAACGATTATGATACCCGCCGTATCATTGATATTGCCAGAGCAATTGAGGGTATGCCTCGCCATGCCTCTATTCATGCCGCAGGAGTGGTGATTGGCCGCGAGACTCTAAGCTCATTACTGCCTTTACAAAAAACTACCGACGGTCATGTAATTACCCAGTTTGCCAAGGAAACGGTCGAAGATATAGGTCTTCTCAAAATGGATATTCTGGGATTAAGAACCCTAACAGTTCTGGACCGGGCAGTGGAGATCATTGAGAAAACCCGGGGGCTGAAAGTGGATTTGGATAATCTGCCTCTGGATGATGAAGAAGTTTATAAATTGCTGCAGTCCGGCGATACTATCGGGGTATTTCAGTTGGAAAGTGATGGTTTGAGACGGATATTAAAAGAAATGAAGCCCAACCGTTTTGAGGATATAATTGCCATAATTGCACTTTATCGTCCGGGCCCTTTAGGCAGCGGCATGGTAGAAGATTTTATCAACCGTAAGCAGGGACGGCAGAAGCTGGAGTACATACATCCGCTGCTGGAAAACATATTAAAAGAAACTTACGGGGTTATCCTGTATCAGGAGCAGGTTATGCGGGTAGCCAGTGATCTTGCCAATTTTACCATGGGTGAGGCAGATGTACTGCGGAAGGCGATGGGCAAGAAAAAGCCCGGCGAGCTAATGAAAATGCGCGACAAATTTGTGCAGGGGGCGGCGCAGAATGAGATTGATCAAGAGGTTGCCGCCCGATTATTCGATATAATGGAGAGCTTTGCCGGATACGGATTTAACAAAAGCCACTCAGCTGCCTACGCTATGGTTACTTTCCAAACAGCGTATCTGAAAGCTCATTTCCCGGTGGAATTTATGTGTGCTTTTTTAAGCAGTGTAATTGAACATCAGGAAAAAGTAGTATTCTATATTAAAGAATGCAAAAAAATGGGGATTGCCATTCTCCCGCCAGATATCAATGAAAGTTATGAGAATTTTACCGTAGGGGCAGGGGGAATACGCTTTGGCCTGGGGGCTATTAAAAATGTAGGTGTTAATGCGGTGAAGACCATCGTAGATGCGCGTAAGGAAGGCAAGTTTAAATCTTATTTTGACTTCTGCCAGCGTATCGATTTATCTCAGATCAATAAACGGATGGTGGAAAACCTTATCGTTGCCGGCTGTTTTGATTCTCTGGGTTTGACTCGTAAGCAGACTCTTTCTATTATGGATGAGTGTATGGTACTGGCTTCCCAAATTAAGCAAGCTGATAATGGAAACCAGATGTCACTCTTCGGGGACAGTGCCAGCATGGTGGAAGAGCCAACGGCGGTTGTAAAAGGTGAATGGGAGAGTCAGGAAAAGCTGATCCGGGAGAAGGAAGTTCTGGGCTTTTATGTGTCTGCTAACCCGCTGGACTCTTATCGGCATGTGATAGAGCTGGTAACCACTGAAGAAATTGCCGGTCTGGATAAAGGAGGAGGCGAGGATTATGTGCGCCTGGTTGGTATACCTGTAAATCTAAGCAAAAAGGTGAGCCGTAAAGGTGACCCATATGCAAGATTTGTTCTGGAGGATTTGAGCGGACGCATGGAGGTTATGCTTTTTCCAGCCGCTTATCGCCAGTACATAAATAATATTAAGCCGGATACCGCTATTATTGTAGAGGGATTTGTAGATCGCCGTGATGAACGTCCCAAAATTTCCCTGCGCCGGGTATTAGAGCTGAAGAGTACTTTAAAAGAACTGCATATTCGTTTGCCTTATGAGAAAACGGATGATGATGGGAAGAGGGAGTTAGTGGAAATCCTGACTAAATATCCGGGTGACATGGAAGTATGCCTGCACCTGCCTAATAAGAAGAAAATCCTGGTAATGGACGAAAAGTTCGATGTGGATTCCCGGCTGGATTTAAAGAACAGCCTGGTCCAGATATATGGAAAGAATAATGTATGGTTTAACTAAGGAGGAAAGCGCATGAATGAGGCCTATTTGGGAGAAGATTATATTGTAATTAAGGCGTTGGAAAATGGGGTGACCATAATCGGGCTCACCCGGGGATTGGATACTAAGTTCCACCATACGGAAAAGCTGGACCGAGGAGAGATACTGGTGGTCCAGTTCACGGAACATACCTCGGCAATGAAAATTAGAGGTAATGCGGAAGTAACTCACCGCTATGGTGTAACTATGAGCGAAGGAAGAAAATAATAAAATAACTGGGGGTGAACCATTGGAAAAACTGGCAGTTTTAACCAGCGGCGGAGATGCATCAGGCATGAATGCTGCAATTCGTGCGGTAGTTCGTTCCGCCATCTACAGGGGAGTAGAGGTTTATGGGGTTCACCAGGGTTTTGAAGGGCTTATTAACGGGGAATTTGAAGAAATGACTGCGGGTTCCGTTGCTGACATTATCCATCGAGGCGGAACCGTATTACAGACGTCTCGTTCAGAAGGCTTCAAAACTCAAGAAGGAAGAGAAAAAGCGGCTGATTTGCTCAGAAAGAGGGAAATTGGCCATCTGGTCGTAATAGGTGGTAATGGCAGCCTGCGTGGCGGCTACGAATTTTCCAAGCTGGGGATAAACGTAATAGGGATTCCGGCTACTATTGACAATGATGTACCATATACTGCTTCGATTGGTTTTGATACTGCTGTAAACACAGTATTGGAGGCCATTAACAGGCTGCGGGACACAGCCAGCAGCCATGGCCGTATTTTTGTCATAGAAGTTATGGGTCGGGACTGTGGCGAGATAGCTCTGGCAGCAGGAGTTGCCGGCGGTGCGGAATCAGTTCTGATTCCCGAAGTTAAAACCGATATCGAGCAGGTTATTGAAAAAATTAAACGAGGTATTGAAAGAGGTAAACTGCACAGCATTATTATTGTCGCCGAAGGGGTTTATCCGGCAATGGAGCTCGGAAATAAGATTCAGGAGGTAACCGGACATGATACCCGGGTTAGTATCCTGGGGCATATGCAGCGGGGGGGGACGCCAACTGCTGTAGATCGTCTGCTGGCTTCCTGTATGGGCAAACATTCGGTGGACTTGATTTGTGAAGGTCAGTCTAATGTTATGGTTGGTGGCGAGGGTAACAAAATTTTTACCGTACCCCTGAAAAAAGTAATTAACGGGAGCCGGAAGCCTGAACTGGAAATGTTCGAGATTGCCCGGATGCTCTCAATATAATTTGAGGTGAAGTATGCGTAAGACAAAAATTATCTGTACAATCGGGCCAGCCAGTGAGGATACAGCCAAGCTGTCCCAGCTGATTCAGAATGGGATGAATGTGGCTCGGCTTAACTTTTCCCATGGTGAACATTCTGAACATAAGAAACGAGTAAATAATATCCGTCAGGTTGCCGCTGAAACAGGAAAAACCATAGCAATTATGCTGGATACTAAGGGCCCTGAGATAAGAACAGGCACTTTACAGAATAAGAAAGTGAGACTCGAGGCCGGACAGCAGTTTGTTTTGACCACCCGTCCGGTATCAGGTGATGATAAGGAAGTAGGGGTAAGCTATACTCAGCTGCCTCTTGAGGTTAAGCCTGGAACTTCCATATTACTTTCCGATGGGCTGATAAACCTCCTGGTGCAGGAAACCACACCCACAGATATTATATGCCAGGTAATCAACGGCGGAGAATTAGGCGAGAAAAAAGGGGTTAATGTGCCTGGAGTCAGGATTAATATGCCGTTTCTAAGTCAGAAGGATATCGACGATATTAATTTCGGTATTGATGAAGAAGTAGATTTTATTGCTGCTTCGTTTGTACGAAACGCTCAGGATGTATTGGAGATCAGACGCATACTTGAGTCCAGGAATGCCGATATCGATATAATTGCCAAGATTGAGAGTCAAGGCGGTGTCGATGATCTGGATGATATTATAAAGGTCGCTGACGGGGTTATGGTAGCCCGCGGAGATCTGGGGGTTGAAATCCCAGCCGAAGAGGTTCCTCTGGTACAGAAAAAAATTATTGAAAAATGTAATCTGGCCGGCAAAGTCGTTATTATTGCTACCCAGATGCTGGATTCTATGATTAATAACCCCCGGCCCACGCGAGCCGAGGTTTCTGACGTGGCTAATGCCATTTTTGATGGAGCGGATGCTATTATGCTTTCCGGCGAAAGTGCAGCGGGGAAATACCCTGCAGAATCGGTTGAAACAATGGCCAGGATAGCCCGAAGAGCGGAAGAGGTTCTGCCTTATCAGGATATTTTAAGAAGCAAGCGGCTGCATAGTACTTCTTCGGTTACTGATGCTATCAGTTATGCTACCTGTGCAACAGCTTCCAGTCTGGGGATCTCATCCATAATTACAGGCACCAGTATTGGTACTACCGCTAAGATGGTATCTAAATACCGTCCTCAGGCCGATATTATAGCGGTTACATCAAATCTCAAGGTTATGAACAAACTGGTTCTAGTGTGGGGCGTTTACCCGGTATTAATACAGAAAACTACCGGAACAGATGAGTTATTTGACGAAGCTCTGGCCCAGTGCCTGGAAATAGGATATATAAATAAAGGTGACATGGTAGTTTTAACGGCAGGAAGTCCTTCCGGTTATCCGGGCAGCACCAATCTTCTTAAGGTACACATAGTGGGAGATATATTGCTGCAGGGGATGGGGATTGGTTCAAAACCGGTCAGCGGTAAGGTTAGAGTTATAGTTAGTGATGAGGATTTGAATAAAATTGAGAACGGAGATATCCTGGTATGCCGTTCAGCCGGCAGCTCATTCGCACCATACCTAAACCGGGTGCAGGCCCTGATAGCTGAAGAGGGCGGATTAACTTCGGATGCAGCTATAATGGGTCTCAATATGGGATTACAGGTGATAGTAGGAGCACATGACGCTACAAATCTGTTAGAGAACGGAATGATGGTTACGATAGATACAATCCACGGGCGAGTCTACAGTGGGATGGCTAAGGTATTGTGAAATAAAAAACAATTTGAGAATTATTAACAACAAAGAAGGAATTTAAAAGCTTGTATAGAATTTCCTTATTGAGGACTGTTAGTGTCAAACTATCAGAAAACGGATTTATTTATTATTAAAATGAGGAGGTTTTTCAGAATGAAGATTATGGTACTTGGTGCAGGTACTATGGGAGCTGGCATCGTACAAAATGCTGCTCAATCAGGTTTCGAGGTTGTTTTACGGGATATTAAACAAGAGTTTGTAGACAAGGGTATTGCCGGAATTGATAAACTTCTCGGCAAGAATGTTGACAAAGGCAAAATGACTGCTGAAGACAAAGCCGCTGTTATGGGCAGAATCACCGGCACAGTTGATATGGCTGTTGCTGCTGATTGTGATCTGATAATCGAAGCTGCTGTTGAAATCATGGAAATTAAAAAATCTATATTCAAAGAGCTGGATTCCATTTGTAAGCCCTCATGTATTCTTGCTTCCAATACTTCGGCTCTGAGCCTAACTGAAATCGGTGCTGCAACTGGCAGAGCTGACAAAGTTATCGGCATGCATTTCTTCAACCCCGTACCAGCAATGAAACTGGTTGAAATCATCCGTGGCGCTTCCACCAGCCAGGAAACTTATGATGCAATTAAAGATCTTGCTACAAAAATGGGCAAGGCTCCTGTTGAAATCAATGAAGCTCCTGGTTTTGTTGTAAACCGCCTTTTGATCCCCATGCTGAACGAAGGTATGTATGCTTTAATGGAAGGCGTAGCCAATGCTGCTGACATTGATACTTCCATGAAGTTCGGTGCAGGACATCCAATGGGACCTTTGGCTCTTGCTGATATGATCGGATTAGATATCTGCTTAAAGATTATGGAAACTCTATATAAAGAGTTTGGCGATCCTAAATATCGTCCATGTCCGTTACTGGCGAAAATGGTTCGTGCTAATAAGCTTGGACGTAAGACCGGCGAAGGCTTCTTCGTATACTAAGCCGAAACTAGGAAAAGTTAAAGGGGTCTCACGAATAGTGAGACCCCTTTTCATATGTGAGGATTAGATGCCTAATCTCTTAGCGCTTCTTTGGTATCTTTAATAAGAGTTACCGAGGTGGAATTAAACATAGCAAAAACCTCGTCTCCATTTTTTAAATCCATGTCATGAAATGCACCGGCAGTAATCGTTGCTGTTACGGGCATATCACCAATATCCACGATTATCTCGGTCATGTCGCTACCCTTATTAATTCTTATAATCTTACCTGCCAATTTATTGGGATCACTAATGCGCATAGTCATACCTCCCTTTTTTCTTTAGCTTATACGGAAAGCCGGAATTTTAAACTTAAAAATGATCAAGGCATAAATCCATCTATTAACAGTTAAAAAAATAAGAAACACTTCGTATGCCCGGAAATTTGCGATTCAGGAAGTCGCCTGATACAATTAATCCAAGTAATTCGCAGATCCGAGCCCAGTAAAAATTTAAAGGAGGATAAAAGTATATGTTCTCCCTCTATATTTACCGTATTTATGAAACTGGCCGCGAATTCAATCTTGATCTCTTAGAAGGGCAGCTCCCTCATGAACATATGCCGTCAAGGGCTCGCTTTTCCCGCGTCAATACTAAATCCATACAGATGGAAGTCCCGCCTTTACTCGTCAAGCTAGGGGTATTTCCAGTAGCTGAGAATTTTAGTGATGTAGTTTTTACTGCCCAGGCTAAAATTTTCGATATTGGGGCTATCAGCATATGCCTGAGTTATGAACAGAAAAACTCTGCAAATAATGAGCTTGAGGGAATAGGCCTTCGTTTTTCAGGACAAAAAGGACTTGATGGGATATTCGTCCGAGCCTTGGAATTCCTGCAGAAATTAGTGCAGCCAGGTCTGGACAGCCTGCAAATAGATCCTGAGTTTTACGAAGACTACACTATCTACCGTATCACCCATGCCGATGAGCTTCCGGATCCAGTCCCTCTTTTGATGGGGGAGAGGATAGATTTCAGTGAACAGATGAGGGGACAGGTTTTAAAAAACCAGCTCAGTTATAGCAAAGAGGATTTCGCTCTTCTTACCTGGGATACTGCCCTTATATGTGATCCGGGTGACCCAGGTGATTTAAGAGATTTGATAGAATTTGCCAACGTGCAGCTGCTGGAGCTGCGTTATTATGACAACGTACTCAACCGGCAAATGGAGAAGATGTATGACGATATCGAACTGGCTGAGACCAAGTCCCGTTATCGGAAAATGCGCCATTATCGGGAGATAATAACCACCCGTATGCAGTTAATTGCTGATATAACTGAGGTGAGAGAAAGGATTGAAAACCTGATAAAGATCACTGAGGATATTTATTATGCTCGCGTCTACCAGACCACGCTGAAAGTCTTGCGCAGTGACCAGTGGACGGAGAGTGTAAACCGAAAGCTTAAGGTAATTCAGCAGAACTACACCTTACTCAGTAACGAGGTTAATATACAGCACTCCTACTTCCTGGAGTGGATTATCATAGTGCTTATCACTTTAGAATTCGGTTTTGCAATTCTTAATACTATTTTATAAGAGGGGACAGTAATAACTGTCCCCTCTGTTTATTTCAAGCCTTCTATTTAATCAGTTCATAATGCATAGAGTCACTATATCTGTTACCCCAGCTAAAACCAGCGGGCTTAAAAGCCTTCTCCCAGAGGATTACATTGGGATCGTAGGGCTCACCTGCGGGGTTAACATATCTGAAATGATCAGCTGCATTGATATCAATGGCCGTACCCCATGAATGATTACTCAGGCCTTTGGCTGGATTCCAGTTTACATGCCTGGTCACAAAGGTACCGTCCATGGTATGAATAAGACTTAATAGGGGGACCTGCTTTCCATTTATCACTGCGGTACCATTTTTAATATAGTTGAAAGCCTGGATGAAGTTAGGTGCTGCAGCCTTATTAACCTGCACCTTTTGGTTTAAACCAGGTAAGGTTATCGTAACAATATTTTGAGCAATCCAGTTGGGATCTACTTCAATTCTGCCGCCACTTAAATCTCTATAATGGAATGAACCAAAAATTCCATTAACTTTGCTTATTTTAGGGTATTTATAGGTATTTGTAGGTTGTCCGGATCGAGAAACCGGGGTACTAGTGTAATTTGTATTATTCGTTTTATTGGTGTTATTAGTTTTAGCAGCTTCAACGGCAGCAGGCTTAAACACCTCTTGTTGCTTATCCTTGGAAGCCTCCGCTATTACTGCTTGTCCATCATTTGGGGGTAAATTATCATCGGAGTTGTTCGAAGGTGATGGATCAGTCACAGGTTCTTCTGCCTGGGATTCAGTTGTATTTGTAACTGGCTTAGGCGTTCGATAAATTGAATTAAAGGTAACAGTCGAAATCGAAAGTATCAGTAGTACAATTGCTAGACTTAAATAAAATTTCTTGTTCATAAAATATCCTCCTATAATTTCGTTTTCCGCTTGCCTCCTTCCGTTGGTGGATTAATACCACAACTGTATTTTAGCTGCCTAATATACATTCAATTCTATCTATAACAACAAAATATCGTCAAAGGTAACATTAGGTAAGGAATAAATACCCAGTTATATTTGCAAAGACCAATGTAACCAAATTGACGCTTGGATATCATTTATATGGAAATATTATCAACTGGCAGGCTTTGTAGCATTTCTGCTAAGGTAAAAACGAGGAGGTGAATATAAAAGTAAGTAAGATTTTGCAGAAACGGCATTGTAAGGAGGTAAATAGTATGAAGAAATACATAGCAGCGGTTCTACTTTTTTTCTTGATCCTGGCACCTATACATACCGCTAAAGCTGAGACAAACACAGTAAATACCTGTTCGAACTATTCTTATATTTTAAAAATTTCTCCAACTAAGTGTATACAGCTTACACTGATCAAAGGGTCAAACGGATTGTCCTACTGAGTTTATAGAATAGTACCTTGCCCAGCACCGACCTCAGCACCAACCACAGCACCGACTCCGACCCCGACACCAGCGCCGGTACCAACCCCGACGCCGACGCCGACGCCGGCACCGGCCCCAATACCACCACCAACACCCGCGCCGGTGCCAGCCCCAGCCCCTGCCCCAGCCCAAAATAGCAGTGCTATGCAAACTGAGATGTTAGGCTATATTAATGCTGAGAGGGCCAAGGTTAATCTCGCACCGTTAGTATTGGATAAAGGGTTATCCGATGGGGCTTATCTCAAGTCAAAGGACATGGCAGTAAACGGCTACTTTGCTCATACTTCCCCAACCTACGGAAGTCCGTTTGAGATGATGAAGAGTCTGGGGATCACTTACCGTATGGCTGGAGAAAACATTGCCAAAAACGTAAGTGTAAAAGGGGCACATGATGCATTTATGAACTCCCCCGGGCATAAAGCCAATATTCTAAATTCCGGCTATCATAAAATTGGTCTGGGTTTCTACAAGAGTGGGTCTTACCTATATGTAACCCAATGGTTTACTAATTAAAATGTAACCATAAGAATAGTACTTTCTTTCTTTGCAAGTCCAGGGTAAATCTACCCTGGACTTTTTAATTTAAAACTGGAAAAAATAAATTCGCTTTGACCCCATTTTTTGACCTATGCATTTCGCATGTATTGAAAAGGGAGGTAGTTATGATGAAAAAGCGAATTACCATAATGGTTCTGGCCCTATTTATTGTAAGTCTATGGGGGACTATTGCATTTGCCGCAGATGTACCCTGGGGTAACGGCAGTGGTAAGGGACAAGCCAAAGTTGAACAACAAACAAGGGATAAAGTGCAGGCTGGTTCTGACGATTTTACCGTTAGGCCCAA
>JGI24731J21663_1002370_pt1 | contig 11653 bp, 10 predicted proteins | sample EPASupsiteHSE605_FD_21663 | JGI IMG/M metagenome (IMG submission 21663) | reverse complement strand
ATATAATACATTGCAGTGCTGGTTGAATGAATCGACTGAGACAAAGAATATTCAACATCAACATATATCACTAATGTTCTTTGTTTTTCCACTTTATTCTGCTTGAAATGGATGATTAAACACTCTACTTTTTATTTAAATATGATATTGTTTCTTTTGCCTTTATTTGAAGTTCTGTACAGTCTCGTGACTCTGCCATGAGCAAAATAGTATAATGACGTATTCTAGCAATGACAATATTAAACTCCCGAGGTAAGTATCGAATTGCAACATGAATGAATGAGCAAAAATCATAAAGCAATTGATCTTGTTGCCTCTCAATATCTATAATAGATTTAGCTGGTTCAAAGAATTTAAGTTTGTTTGCTAAAAGAAAATCTTTTTCGTTAGAAAACAATATAATAATTGAAGAAAATCCACGTAAAATTGCCATCAGCAAAGTGTTCACATATTCCTCTTCTTCTATAGAATTTGGATGTTTTATTTTGTTTAAAAACATGTAAAACAGCTGGAAAATACTATCTCTGACATCAATGTTAGATCTAAAATAATCTGCCATTGATTGATTGTTCTCGGTATAACCTTCTAAGGTAATTCCCTCAACAATGTTGGCTAATGAAAGCAAAATACACGGGTAAAACTCATCAGTAAAATTACTATCATTAAATATGGAAAAAATGCTCTCGAGAGTATTTTCAAAATATGAACCCATACTCGAAGGAGAATTCAAAAATAGAGATCCTATTACAAGCATTGTTTTTGAGATTAAACTCGGGTTTTTAGATTCTAAACTATTATTAACACATTCAACTATATCATTAATAAATTCAATTGAATAATTACCAAGAGAATGGAATGCTAATACTAAAACCTGTAAAGCATATTCAGATATCCCTGATTGGTTTTTAACTATCGGGAAAAGAGCTGGAACAACAATATTAGCAACTTTCATTAGATTTGACTTGAGAGCAAAGAATAAGTCATGGAATAAATTGAGAAGAGACTGTTGGTAATGAAGCTGCTCGTTTTCATCAGAGAACGAAAATGGACTTAACGAAATCACCAGTTGATCTGCCAAACTTAATAATAAATCAATGCAATTCTCTTTGTTTTGAATATAATTATACCTGATATATGTTTGAATCACTAAAAACGATGTTGATAAAAGGTTATTTGCGTACTTATCTTCTCTTTCGTTTATTTGATTAAATATATCAATCAATTTGGTAAAAATACTATGGGATGGAGCGAAATCTGGCTGATTATGAATTTGTTCTAGAACAAGCACAATAACAGATAACGATTTCAGGCATAAAGAAGTATCTTTGTCCATAAAACCAGATACAATGTTGATAAGCTGATCAAATGATTCATTCCTAGAAAACATTCCCACTTCTTTTATACAGTGAGCAATTGAATAAAGAGCGGTATCTGTTAATCGATCATTATTTGTGGATATACAATGTAAAAGAAATGCTTCTGTGGATAATAAAAAAATTGAAACGAATTTTGGGGAATTATTTGAGGAAATACATGCAATTAGCAAGCAACACGTATGCCAATCTACCCATGAAGTTGAATTAATAGCATGATCATAAAAAGATATGATTTGGTTGTATACAAATTCAGAATTCAAAATGTATAAATTCTTCAATAGGATATGAGCAATCATATGAGGCTCTCTAGCTTCTGGGTCTTCAATCTCACGGTCAAATTCATCTATCATGGATATCATTTCAATAAGATTTACTGTTACTATTGAAGCAAATTTTGAGCAATAATTCTTCAAAGCCCTAACTTTATAAGGATATATATATCTTTGATTATCTGCACCAAAATGAAGAGTACGACACTCATTAAAATTCAATTCGTTTCGATATCTCCTAAAAATATCTAATTCATACTCAGACAAATGTATCCATGCTTCAAGCGAAATAACAATAAAACTGGGAACAGAACATGTAATTCCTTTTAATGTGAAATCAAAAAACCTTTCGATTGGACAGTTTTCACTGTCATATAATCGGGTAATTGTATTGAGCATGAATACATGTATTAATTCATAAAGGTCATCATCTTCGCATCTCACTAAAACACCTTCAAACATTTCAAACAAGGACTTGATAAATCCCTCTGTGCAATACTCATCGATGTTGAGTTGTGTCATTGAATCAAGAGTAGAAATATAAGATTTTAAAGATTCTGGGCTCTTTTTTTCGTCATTACACATTTCGAATAAGTAATTTTTTAGTCCCATTAACCTATATGAGATTTCACCTGGACAATTCAATGAATTAATATTCCCGAATTGAAAAATTTGACGATATGCTTCTAAAATTATATCCTTTGCAAAGCTATAGTCGTTGTTATTCATCATTTCCCAAAAAATATCGAAAATATCCAAAAAATTCCCTCTATCAATAAGAAAAATGGCGACAATACTACGAATCGCACTGTTAGAAATCGGAACTTGCTTAAAAAGTAATCCCCGTATTGCTGCACTTTTAATTTTGGCTTTTAATTCTCCATTCAGCGTATTTACCCAGAAATCCCTAATTAAAGTGTCCGAAAACTCATAACTAGGAGTTATTGTGCGATAAATCGCAATAAAAGCTTGGGTCACAACAATATCTTGATTTGGGACATCATCCGAGTGAATTATGTACTGACATCCATCAAGAAGCGAAACCGGGTCCTCTCGGAGTATATTCATAAAAAAACCCTCTGATGAGTTTCTCACATCATCATTATCACTAGTAAATCCCGAGAAAACTTCAATAAGGGTTCTTATCGTTTCGTCCATCCAACAGATTTACAAGGGTGGCGGGTTGAACTGTGGAATTAACGTTTCTCAAAAAATGAGTGTTGAAATAAAGTTTTCTCAACAATTTTCTGCGCCATTGGCAGCTTTTACTAGTTGTAGTTTTAGTATTATTGATTGCTTCTTTTATTTGTTTTCGTTTTCATCGGGGTCTGCGGCTGTTACATTAAGTTCGAGTTTGTATAATGGATCGTTCACTCGATGTGGGTTTTATAACATAACCAATACAAAAAGCGTTACATCTACATCTTCTTGTATATATTCTAATTCTGCCAAACACATGAAATGTATTTTCTGCTGCTTTTCATATGGTTATAGCCAAGGATCTGCCCATTTTGGATTCCATTCAAATGCTGGGACTGTTGTATATTCCGATATGAATTACTCATCTGAATATGGATCTGGAATGCGAAAGAATGAACAACCATATTCTTCCTGGATTGGAGGGACGACATCGCTTCTTATCAGGAATTTTAACGTATCAAGATGCGTATCTGTATACAGGGGAGCTATTTACATACTTTCACCGTTTTCGAACAATGATCCAATAAAATTTGTTCAATGTAGTGACTGTTCTGCTCAAGGTATTGTAGCATTAATATCAGTTGCAAATCCTAGTATGTCTAATTGCAATTTTATTAATTGCATTGCGAAGTCTTATTCAATATACTCTGTAAGTTCTTCGAGCGAATTATCAATCATTCAAACTCTTTTTGTTGGGAAGAATAGTGTTTCTTTTGCTAATACTAATTCTCTAGTATTACATTTGGTTGACTGTATTTTTACTGTTCCAGAACAATATTTATCAGCAACAGGAGTAACAATGATCGACTGTATTTACAATCAGTCAGATTATACACCAAGCTCTTTTGATTCTTTTGATTCTGACCTATGCTGGAGATTAGGATATACACACCAGATCAAGAGACCTGATGGGAAAGCATTCATGATTTACATTATGCTATTTCAGTAAAAAAAGCATTGAACAAATAATTTATTCTGTATCAAATAGTTTTGTGCTCAAATATTTTTCTCCTCTGTCAGGGAATAAAACAACAACAAGCCCTTCATTAATTTCAGGAAGTAGTTGTAGACAAGCAAGCATTGCTGCTCCAGAACTCATCCCAACAAATATTCCTTCCTCTGCAACAATTCTTCGAGAGATCTCGAATGCATCTTCCGACTCAATCATGTACCTAATATCAATAGCACTTGGGTCATATATCTCGGGAACAATAGCTTCTCCCATATTTTTTAAACCTTGAATATAGTGGCCTCTGATAGGTTGAGCTTCAACAATTTTAATATTTGGATTCCTTTCTTTCAAATACTTTCCAACACCCATTAAAGTACCAGAAGTCCCAACAGATGATACAAAATGGGTAACCCTACCTTCGGTTTGCCTCCAGATTTCTTCAGCTGTCGTTTTATAGTGAGCAAGTTTGTTATATTGATTGGAAAATTGATTTGGATTAAAGTATTTCCCTGGATTCTCCTTAACAAGTTGGGCTACTCTTCGTATGGCCCCATCTGTCCCTTCTTTGGCAGGCGTCAAGATAATTTCACCACCAAATCCTCTGATCATTTTTCTCCTTTCAATTGAAACGGCTTCACTCATTACTATTTGTACTTTATATCCTTTTGTTGATCCAATCATCGAAATTCCAATTCCAGTGTTACCAGATGTTGCCTCAATAATAGTCATTTCTTTTGTCAATGTTCCATCAGCCTCTGCTTCTTCAATCATTTTCAAAGCAACTCTATCTTTTACACTTCCTGTTGGATTAAATCCTTCAAGCTTGGCAAATACTTCAACATTCGGATTGGTGTTTAGTCGATTTATTCTCACCATTGGAGTATTGCCAATGGCCTCAAGAATGCTATTGTATGTCATTTTAAGTGATATGAACTGATATTTTGTAAATTTTTATGTTTTTTTTTCTTTCAAATATGGAATAAAGTAAAGAAAAATTCAATATTCAGTTAGATATTTTTTTTGTTTGGTTTACAAATGATCGGCCAATATTCGATTAGAAACCCTGATTTGGATAAGATTAATTTTATATGAATGAAGCTGTAGGACAGATGAAGATTCTTGATTAATTATAAATTCAATTTTTTATATGGAATGCACATTGGAACAATACGATCTTTCTGCAAAATTGATTTCATTTTTGATAAAAGATAGTGGGGAAACGCAGAGCATTGTTTTGAACCATTTGGTAAATAAATTTGTAAAAAAGAGCAATTCAGGTAATTCCAAAGAAAAACAATCAAACAAGGTGAAAACTGGTAAAAATATTCCTAAAATTGATTCAAAATCGAAACTTACAATGATATCTCAATACATTCCATCATTTCCAATCCAAATTCCGATTTCAAGTGCAAATCCAAAGGCTATTGAGAAAAAAAACAAAGGAAATCAAAGATCTTCTGATAATATTGGGAAGAGGGATACATCATATCGTTTTGGAACGGAGTCTATACCCCTTGAGAATTGCGCAATTTCGAATTTTGTGGTTAATAGGAGCTTAAAAAGCATTTCTTTCGGAGCAAAAGATTCATTTACAGAGAATGTTTCTGATGATGAGGATGATGCTGTAGCTAAACCAAAGGCACCATCACATATTCAACTTATTGGAGATATCATGAATGATTTAGCTGATATCGATATTAAGACAGAATATGATATTTTTTCCCATATTAAAGCTGTTTCAGATGGAAAAAGAATTCAACTTGGTTCGAAAAAAAACATAATTGACAATCGAATTAGCTTTATATTTGATTTAAAATCGACAATTAGAGAATTAACATTGTTTTGTGTCTCTGATGATTATATTAAGGACGATTCCATAGATTTTCAATCTATGTCTTATTCAGATTATATTATCAGTCATCAAATACTATTAACAGCCATTTCAAATTCCGAAAAGCTTACAAGCACAAAAGAATTTTCAGTGGTTGCAAACAGTATTAAAAAACTTATTAGATCATCAATAAGTTGTTATTATTCTTCGTGTCATTTAGTAGGAGATACTACAACTATAACATTTATCAAAAAGCTTTTCAAATTGATTAATCTTTTATCCGAATCAGTTAAATCTTATGATGATTCATTGTTTGATATTTCTCATTATTTTATGGAGAATTTTTCTGTTTTTCCAACTGAATATGATGATAGTATCTCTTGTTTATTGACAAAACAAATTGATATTGGTGGTCATATATCAGAAACATTGTTTAATCTATGTTCTCATGCAATTCCTCTCCACTTACGGGGGTTTTCTGAAATGGTTGATGATCAAATTTTTATTTTTCATGGTAGAAACGAAAACATGATGGATTTAATGATAAGAAATGCATCATCATATTATGGAATGATTGAATTGTATTCTTTAAGAATATCATTTTGTGAAACTGATTCATTTTCTTTGACAATATCGAATGTTGGAACCCCATTGACATTGTTTTCTTTCTTTCCTGTGTGGAATATGTTTGATCAATCTAATAAAAAAAATGATGATACAGGGTTTATTGATTATCCTTGGTGAGTTTCTTTGTTCATTATCTTCTCAATATCATCAACTGTTTTCGGGCAATTAGACAAAACTTCAATTCCATTATCAGTGATTAGTATGTCATCTTCAATTCTAATTCCTCCAACTTGCATGGCATATTCGAATGCTGTATTCCAATTAATCTCTGGATAATCATTCATTTTTCTTTTCATTATTTCTGGCTGGAAATAGAGACCTGGCTCAACTGATATGATCATTCCAGGAGCTAATCTATAACTTACGATTACTTTTTCTCCAAAAGGGTTCTTATTTATAAAGAAAAGATCGTGATTATTCAGCCCAATATGATGCGAAACTGAATGAGGACAGAAAATTTGTACCAAGTCTTCATTAATAGTCATTCCTTTTGGGCATATTCCTATTTCTATTAATGCTTTTGAGAGTTCAGCTTGCATTATACTATCAGCATCAAACAACGTGATCCCAGCCTTAATCCGATTTAAAATTCTAAACTGTGCACCTAGAACAGCATTATATACCAATCTTTGATTATTTGAGAATTTTCCATTGGAAGGAATGGTTCTTGATACATCACCACAATAACTATCATATTTAACACCTACATCGATCAATACCAATGAATTATCTGGGACAATTCCATTATTCTGGGTGTAATGAAGATAGTAAGAATGCTCACCTGAAGCAATAATTGGGGGGAATGACATTTCATGTCCACCCATTATTGTAGATTGGTATCTAAAAACTGCTTCAAGAACTCTTTCATTGATTCCAGGCTTGCAAGCTTTCATGACTTCAATTATTGCATTGGATGTGATTATTGAAGCTTTCCTACATGATTCAATTTCATGATTAAATTTAATTCTCCGAGAAATAGCAGCGGCTGTTAGCAAAATTTGCGCTTCCTGGTTGCTATTATCTCCCTCATTTGGATCGAGACACATAAATTCCTGTGATTTATGCTCCATTACTTTATTAAATTCGTGAAACTCGAATACTTCATCAACTCCTGTCAAATCTTTTATAGCTTTCTCCTCTATACGGGGTCCTGACCATAATATATATTCATCATCAAAATCTTGAGTAAATAAAATAGATTTGTTATTTTCCATATCGATAAAAATGCAGGAGTTCGGGTACTTCCAGCCAGACAGATAATAAAACAAAGGTTCTTGGAAAAACTCTTTCTCATCTTCTACATAATATTCCCGCGGTACGTGTGGCGAAAAAACAACAAAAGACTTGTGGATTTTGTGGGATTTCAGTATTCGGATTAATTTCTCTCGATGAAGACGAAACATTAATCAACAAAAAAATGCCGATCATTCTAGATTAGCCTATTGTTTATAAAATCGTATCAATGTAAATAATTTGTGTATTTTCAATTTTTCTCGGTGTGTATTGAAGCTATCACAAAATAAGCAACTGTGAATATGTGTATATTAAGCAGTTCTATATCATGATACTAGTGTGATGTATCAAAATGCAATATTCCTAATAATATTTGTTGTATAATGAATTTTCTTATTCATCATATTTCAATGCTAATTTTAGTTTTTTCAGACTAAAATATTATCAACATTATTATTGATCAACAAACCTCTGGTATATTCATAGATGGATTTTGACTTGCACCCTAACCAAAAACTACCAAGCATTATTTTAGAAATATTATTTAAAGGTAAAAAAAATAATTTTTTGATTGGACTTTTATAATGTGCCATTAATGAGCATTCTCTCATATTTCTCAAACCGGAAAAGAACAATATTGATGTAATTTCTTAGGATTTCTTTAGCACATTCTGCATATCTTTTCGGATTAGATAAATTGCGCTCTGTATCTAAAAATCCGTCAATAAAGCCAAGCATTTCTGAATTCTTCCTTGTTTTTCCATCAATTTTTGACTCACTCTCGAAAATATGGTAAAATATTTGTTCTGACACAGATTTGAGAAATTCTGAAAAAACAATTGTTTCACCAGAATGTACATATTCTTCAGTAAATTGTGAACATGTCATATGTTTGTTATTAGAGGAAGGATATGAATACAATCGTATGCAAGGTTTGGTGAGTGTTTGGATCCTACTTTTCAGGCGAAGAAATCCTTCTCGAATAAGTGGAATACAATTATCTCTTCTTATGATTCTTGAGTTTGATAATGGGGCTTCCTCGAAATACATTTCGTTAAATTTGTCAATTTTCTTTTTGTTTTCATCAATATCAGAAGGAAACACTGGTAAAAAGTCTTGTTTAGGAGGAACAAAATCAATTATTGATAAAAGAGATCGAGTATTGTTTTCATTAATAAACCCAAAATTATTACCATTTATATCTTCGAGCATTAATATTTCTATGAGTATTGATGTTTCAACAATTGCCAGTTTTTCATTGTATGAAAGGGTTTCACTATTTAATATACCATCTAATCCATCGACAACTTCTGAAGCATTGAACTCAGATAAAATCGTTCTAAAATTCTGAAGCTCTTTCGTCAAGATATAAAACCCTCCAAAAACACACAGATTCATGAAAAAGATGGTTTGAGGCCCTAGGCCCAAGTATTCTAATAGTATATAAATTAATGGTTCTCTTAGGTCAAAAAAAGTGCTATTGATAAGTTCAAGAGCCGTTCCAGTTAACAAATTGGTTCGAAAATTAGAAATCGAATTTTCCAAATTTGGAGGTTCGAAAATTCTCAAAGAAGAAATTGTGATTTGCTGATATTTCTTGGAATACTCTTGAGTATTGTCTTTTGGAACAGATACAAAAGCAAGGTGAAAAGTTTTCATATACCATTTGGTGAGGTTAGGAGACTGAAAAACAATAATACAACCCTTATTAACCCCATTTGAAGCATTTTTTCGATAAAAATCAATAAGAACTTTTTGATTGATTAATTCTGAGGAAACTTCATATGACCTAATGGAGTTCTTGCCTTCAATAATTCTATTAATAGTATATTGTTTGTTATCCATTAAGTCCAAAAGAAAAACATTAATAAAAACGGATATTGATGCATGTAATGATGCACCAACTTTGGTTAACAAGGGTCCTATTGAAGAGAATTCAGAGAATGGGTAATTTAATGAATCGGATATTCTTCTATATATATTACCAATATCATAAAGCATAAGTAAGTTACTTGAATCAAGCCTAAGTAAACCAACAATAGCTTTTGAGAAACAATGGTCAATTTTTCCAATATAAAAATATTTGATTGTGTCATGGAAATTTTTTTTGAATTGACTCTTATTAATTACACCTGAATCTGTAGAACTAAAAGATGTAAAGAAGTTCATAATAGTTGAAGGATTATCAAACTTAAAATTCATAAAGAGTTGTTTAACATTATTTACAATGTAATTAGCAATATTCATCGAAGAAACATAAAATAAGTTTTTAAAATCATTATTAAAGCAACCAGATTGGATTTTCTGCTTATAAACCAAAAGAGAATCCTTCGAAAATATGCCGACCAAATGTTGGAATTCATATTGTGAAATCATCCCAATAAAACTAAAAACTGTATTAATTGTATCTCGAAACTCTATATTCTCAGCGTCATAAATTATGTTCACACGATCTTTGAAAACATTTGTAATGTGTTCATTTAGTTGAATACCAGTCTGATAGGCATTCTCAAGATAATCCATAAAATTTTTGATTTCTATACAATGTCCCAAGTTTCTGAAATTTACATTTATTTTTTTTAAGGGAAATATTTTACCCTTCATCTTTTTTGATTGTATAGTAACGTTTTGTTTATAAAATCGTTTCGGTTGATCGTCACATATAAGAATTGCTATTTTGAATCAAAATAAGTAGTAAGGGGGTTGATGTTGTTGAAGGAGGGTGGCAAATAGGCATGGGCAAAAATACTCTAGCATGTTCGAGGCTCGGTACTCTTAAACGTAAAGCACAATCTGATTAAATAGAATATGAGTATAAGGGATTCGAAATCAAATGATTCCAAATCAACATAGCTCACGTTACTATTTTCGTCTTCCATGTTTTTGATTCTTCCAGAATAAAGAAAATATGAATTAATGGATCAGAAATTAGTACCATTAAATGGATTATTTAAACCCCAATTTGGAATCAAAGTCAATGAGTGAAGAAGAAGAATCATATGATGTATCAATCACTGAAGAAGACATAAATAACAATGAAAGAAGAATTATGGACGATATCAGAGTACTTTTCGAGTATTCCACAATTATTTTGAAATTCAAGACAGATTTATTAAAATTATCCACAATTTTGGATAATTATTCTTTTATACACTTCGAATATTATGATTTTAGTATTATTTTTCAATTCATTTCTGAAAACGACAACATTGATGTTTTTAATATCTATAACCGATGCTAAAAGCACTTGATGGAGCCAAAAATCCCGAGAAAAAGATAAAAATCAAGATATTCTGGTTTATGAACCCTTCAAAACCAGTGCTTGATAATATTCCAAAAAAATCTTATGAATTTGGTTTTTAATCCTCTTCTGACTTATTGCCCTCCTTTTCTCTTTAGAAATTCAACAACATTCGATTTCCTTTTCTTATCATCTTCTGAATCATAGATATTAATTTCACTTGCTAATGTCATCGGAGTTTTCCCAGCATTATTTTTAGAATTTATATCAGCTTTTTGATTAAATAGATATTCAACAACACTAAGATGACCATTTTCAGCAGCTCTATGAAGAGGAGTCCCAGATGAAAATACACTTGCTTGGGCATTTATATCAGCTTTTTGATTAACTAAATACTCAACAACACTAAGATGACCATTATCAGCGGCATAATGAAGAGGAGTCTCATTAAATATAAAAATTCAACAAATATAGTTTTTGCATTTATATCAGCTTTTTGATTAACTAGATATTCAACAACACTCAGATGACCTTCTCTAGCAGCTAAATGGAGAGGAGTCCGATCATTTCTATCTTTTGCATTTATATCAGCTTTTTGATTAACTAGATATTCAACAACATTAAGATGGCCATTATTAGCAGCATAATGAAGGGGAGTCCAATTAAATATAAAAACTCGTCAGAATAAGTTATAGCATTTATATCAGCTTTTTGATTAACTAGATGTTCAACAACATTAAGATGACTATTATTAGCAGCATAATGAAGGTGAGTCCAACCAAGTATAATAACTCAGCATTTTTACCAAAAGCATTTATATCAACTCCATTTTCTATCATGAAAACTAATAATGGTACGTTAAAAAACTCAGATGCTTTACAAACATGAATTGGTGTAAATGATTGTTGGCCTTGACATATATGG
>JGI24731J21663_1002369_pt1 | contig 11654 bp, 9 predicted proteins | sample EPASupsiteHSE605_FD_21663 | JGI IMG/M metagenome (IMG submission 21663) | reverse complement strand
GTAAGGCACGATGGCCGAGTGGTTATGGCGTGGGATTAGAGTCCCCATGGGTTTACCCGCATCGGTTCAAATCCGGTTCGTGTCGTTTTTTTTTCTTTTTTGTTTTTTTCCTTTTTCATTCTTTGGCTGATTTGATGTTTATCCAGAATGATTATTTAACAAATCGATCATTAAACGCTAATATTAAGCCATAAATTCAATTTGGAAGGAATGAAAATTTTAATTGGTAGTTATTTGAATATGGTTCTTTTATTTAGAGAATCATAAAAATACTGTCTATGTGTAAAGCCTTGTATTAGTAAAAAATTAATTTCACATTATTAAATATCCATCGATATATTATTCTTTGAATTTGAAATTATTTCTGATTCATTATCTTCCACCATGGGCATTATAGCTCTACAATATTTAAAAGAAATGATAATAAATTGTTTTTATTTATTGAATAGCAAAGAAAAAGATATGATGACTATTGATTCTTATATCATAATTCATTTTTTCCCTAAAATTTCTTGAAATTAATACACTTGGGCATAATAATTCTTCATTATAATGTCAAGACAGAATTTATTACGTAATGGAGTCATTCGGGTTTTTTATTTAAGGGGGCTTTTCTTGGGAAATATGTTTTTACCTAATCATGTGGAATATCCAAGATTTTTAAATTCAATTAAATGGTATATTCTCTACCTTATTGTTATTAAAAAAGATCAAAATCTTTTTTTTTTCTTTTCATATAAATGTTAATTAATAGTAGGAATAATTGGGAGTTGTATGTTGAGAATTATTGACTAGATATGAGCCTGAATAATCAGTATTGCTTTTATAACATTTTTATTGAATATAAATGATCAACAACTAGAGAACAATTCATCAGTTGTGACTTCTATTATCAAATCTACAATGGGCAATGATGCTAATAAATTCAATAGATTTCATTGTATTTTTTTATAGAACAATCAATCAACAAATTTTGTTGGGCAATAATATTGATAACTCAAAAAAATCTACAGACTCAATGGAGAAGAGTCAATGTTATGTTATAATATTATTTTGTCATTTTCCCTTATGTGGGTTCTTTGAAAAATGATTTTTTTGAAATCCTAAATACCAAAAGAATACTTCTCTGTCTTATCATGCAAATAGATATTTATGAAATATCAAAAAGGACTGGATTTGACATTCATTTTTCATTTTAACAATGTTTGTTATGTTCAAAATGAACAATCCATTGAAAATGTAACATAACAAAAGCTGTTTCAAAATAAAATTTAGTATTGAGGAGAAAAATCCTTGAATAACAATTGTATCTGGAGGTTTGGGTAGCAATAATTATCAAAAAGGTTGAATTGATTCACTTAATGGTGTATGTTTAACATTTAACATGAATTATGAAAATCCTTTTTATAGATTTCATTCGAGTATTGTGAGAAAACTATGTAATTAGACCATCCTATAATGCTGTAAACTCCCAGAAATTGGTACACTCTCATATTTTCTTGATTGTTCAATTGATTTAATGGAAGCTTTTGCTGAGATTCTAATTGAGGAGTTCATTGGATTTGATAATGATTGAGAAATTGAATCAGAATCTTGTTATAATGAAGGAAAGTGACTTTAATAAAAATAAAATGTGTTAACCATGAGGTGTAAAACCAATCATGGTTTCTTTCCTTTTGTTTGAATATGAGTTGAAATTTTATTAAATGATAAAACTTGATTAGTTTTTCAACAATAGTTTATGAGTTTACCAATATTTGGAGCATAATTATTTAAGCTTCAGAGTAAAGGTCCATTATCGAAATATTGTTTGATATCAAAATGTTGAAAACATATGAGCCCTATGAGAGGAAAATACCTTTTTGGTTGAATGAAAAGGAATCAAGGGTTTATATCCCACATTCTTGGATTCTTGAATTAGGAAAGCCATTTATTAGGAATCCCACAACAAAATTACATCAAAAGATTGGGCAATTATATAGAACACCTCCTTTTCAGAGAAGAATGAAAATGAAAAGCGTTAAGATCCTACCAGTTATTAGAAAAATGAATGAATCCTTATGTGAAATGGGAAATTGGTCATAATAAATAGGCGAAATTATTGGCTTCTAATCCATTTAAAGTTAAAACACAATGATTTTTATTAAATTAAACAACATCAAATGCATTTGCTAACATTTCACAGAATTGTAGATATTAGGCGATATCATCATCACCACCGAAAAAAAAACAATTTATTATATTACAAATTCGTCTCCTCTTATCAAACCACTCCATTAAAACGACACTTTGAAGTTCATGAATAATCCCCAACGATTAAATAAACTATCAATAACTTTGATATTAATATCTAAATCATAACCAGGAACCTTCTTTCATCTTGGTACCAATATCTGATATTTATCCATATTGATATCCTTGGCACATTCAAATCATTGACGTTTGAAACGATAATCGACGTTTCTAAAAAAAACCCTTTTTGGCAGAATGACAATTTTCAAAGTGGTTATTTCATTTTGAAATAAAACGATTGTTCGCTTAAATCATTTTTTATATGTTAGGATTCTTGTTCTGCCTAGTCGCTTCAAGGAAGGATGACTATCAAGCATGTGCCAGCATTGCATATTGGATCGGAAAAGAGATGAAACGTGGTTCCAAGATTGATCAATTGAGGGAAGACTTGATTGAAGTCTGTTCATTAATGCCTGAGGAAGGAATTAAGCTTTGCAAGGGATTCTTCATTCCAAATCTCCCATCAATTATGCAAGCTCTCATGAACAAAAAGGATGTTTGTGGAGAATTCCCACATGGAGTTAAGAATTCCAGGGCCAGGATCTACAGGAGAAAGTATCATTAAAAAGTTCTGACATTTGATTTAAAAATAACTTTGTTAAATGAGTTCTAATTCTCCAATTACTATGTACGAATTAGCTTGTACGCATCCTCATTTAGTTCGTGACTTAACAGATTTCACTAAAAATCGTGTTGTTGGGAAAGGAGGGGCTGGAGAAGTTTGGATAGGATATGATACAAAATTACAAGTCGAATATGCTGTTAAACAGCTTAAATTCGAAAACTTAACCGAAAAAGATATGAAGAGATTTGTTAGAGAAATACACACAATGGCTATTTGCAAGAATAGGTTTTTGATACCCATTAACGGGTTTACAACTGAAACACCATATGCTTTAATGCTCGAATTTCTTGAAAATGGGTCACTGGATGATGTTATTTTTAATCCCAAAGTCTCAAAAGAGTTTTCTCCCACAAGAATGAACATTATTGCTATGGGAATTGCTAATGGTATGGCTCATCTTCACAGAAAAGGAATTATTCACAGAGACCTTAAACCTGGCAACGTTTTATTGGACAAAAAGTATTTTCCTAGAATCTGCGATTTCGGATTAGCTAGGTATGATGATGGAAATCAATTATCAAAGAATATCGGAACGCCTGTGTATATGGCTCCTGAAATGTATATGGCGCAACCATATGGTGTCAAAGCAGATATTTTTTCTTTTGGTATTATGCTTGCTGAAATGTCTGAACGAAAGAGAGCCTATACTGGATTTCAAAGTGCTGTGGCACTGTGTACTTTTGTGGCTAAAGATGGCGGAAGGCCTCAGTTGTCGAAACAAACACCATCTCCTCTCCAGAAGCTTATTAAAAGTTGTTGGGAACATGATCCATCAAAGAGACCTTCATTCGACATGATATTTGATGCCTTTGCAACAGGAAAAGTGGTATTTAAGGATGCCGAAGTTGAAAAGGTTAAGCATCTTGGAGTTCAGATGAAAGAAAGCGAAAACAAAATGGAAAGCACAAATCAAACGAAGAATCGAATATTCGTTGACATTAGAAGAATTCTTGAACGACTTAAGAACGATGATCCAAAGCATAGAAATGACCCTTCAATACCTACATTCGATGAAATTGAACCCGAAAAAGTCGAGAAGAGCATGAAACACAGTTCATCTCATAAATCATCAAAACCATCAAAGAATGATAAACATTTGGACGACGAGGATGATGAACATGATCATCGGAATAAAAAAATGATCATGTCCAAAAAACCAGTCAAATCATCAAAAGACGAAGAATCTATGTCTAAGACCCAAAAACCTAAGGGATCTTCAAGTATTCCAGTTCCTCCAAGCACAACCCTAAAAAATGTACCTCCACAACCGGTTCATCTTCAGAATGCTCCACCTCCCATAAACTTGAATCAGAAAGTCAATTTGCACCAGGCACCTCCTCCATTTAAGAACGCGCCAATGACACAACAGTCTTCAACTGGCCTGGTTATCCCCCATCAAGTAAGTTCACCAGCAATGCCAAATCAATTCTCTCAGCCACAAAATCCTTTATCTTCTCAACCAGGGAATATTTATAATAGCCAGGCTGGGAGTATGTATAATAGCCAATCTGGAACAATGAATAACCCTCAAACAGCTTTTAATACTATGGGAGGTCAGAATATGCACAAAGTTGCTCCCCCTATTGGCTCAACTTTGATATCTGCTCAACAACCAACATATCAATCAAATCCTAGCATTTTACCACAACAACAATCGCAAACTCCTCAAATGGATCCACCTCCAGAAATGAACCCTTCATTTCCTACTCCCATGCCTCCGCCCCAGCCTCTTAGCCAAGCGATGCCAATTCCTCCACTGTCGCCAGGTTCAATGCTCGATCCATCAATAATGAATCAACCAAGCCACCCACAACTTATATATCATTGGAATGTGATATCCAAGAGGATCACATCTATTGATTTCAAGCCATTTTGTGCTTATGCGATATACTATTTGGCTAGGAACATGCCTCCAAAAATTATACTATCTATGGTGAGAGCATTGACCAGAATTATTCATAATAACCCCGAATTTGTTGATGTTGCGGTTGAATGCGAAGTTTTTAAATCATACCCATTTGCTAATGCAGAAATTTCGTTGAATTGTCTAGATCTTGTGGCTGCAGCATGTTTAGTAAGACCCTCCGCAATTAATGAAAGTTTCTTCCTTATGTTTTGCTTTTTGGAGAATTATTTTGCGTCTGAAATGGCTTTGGTTTATGATATATTGATTGAGAATGCTCAACAATTATCGGATTCTGTTCTCAATTTCATCATTTCTCGATCAGCAATCTTTGCGAGAACCAATGTTGCAACTAAGTTCATCAGTATTTTGTATAATTTAACAAAGAATCATCCAACATTTTTTTATCAAAACAAGAAATTGTTTTTCCAAGTTTTTCATTCATTTTCATTGACAAAAGATGTGCAAACTGCATCATGTGCTTATAATGTGATAGGATCAATATATGAAGAGGGATTCAATCTTGATTATCCAGTGCTACTGTACCATATGCAATTTCCATCGTTGGTCGAATCAATATGTTCTATTCTTCTACGTACACCTAGTATTCCCGTCAGTTTATTGGTTTCAAAATCTTTGATAAGAGCCGCAAAATCATCCCAAAAGGCATCATTAGTTATTCAAAAATATGCTGATTTCAGCATTGAGACTGCTAATGTGTTTCTATATGATTTGTCATGGACTTCATCCCCTATTCCATCAACAGATGACATTTTGAGGATTATTTTCCTAGTCTTTAAGCATCCTCAGATGAGACCAGTTTTATCTCGAAAAGAAGAATACTGCCTTGCCTTAAGAAATGTGTTATCCTCAAAAACCAGTAATAGCATTGTATATTGCGTTTCACTGATGAAAATTGCCAACCTTGATGCTCAAGTTGTAACTCTTTATTCATCAAGAGGCGTTTTCAATGATCTTTTTAGTCTTGTTGCTTCTATCAAAGATGATATCACACTACAATTTTCAATAATCCTAATTGAAGCAATAATGAAGGCCGCATACATTCCGGATCTGAAGCTCATTGTTCCGAGGCTTTTCGAATCCGTACAAAATAGGGATGCTTTTGCTCAACACTCAGCGATATACCTTGCCCATTTATCAAATTATCCCGAACCAATGAGAGTAATGAAAGAGATTGGAGTAGTAATGTATTTTTCAGGAGACAATGGTCAATTAGGACAGATACTCCGTCAAAATGCTATGAAATATCCATAATAGTAAATATCTAACGGATTCATGTTCCCGAGATTTTTTTCACCGGTTGCAAAGTCCATGTTGTTGGAGTATCTCCCTTTTTTGGTATCTTCTTGGAATTACTACTGAATTTTGTTGTTAATCTCAGAGCACGAGATTGAGGCTTCACCACAGGAATGGTTTTTATTGTCGGCGCGCTATGATATTGATTCCCACTCGATGGTTTGGCCTTTTCTCGGGGGTGAATTGCATGCTTAGCAATATATTGTGATATTACACCTTTTTTGTCTGTATTATTCTCGGAAATTTTTTGTGGAACTTCAAATGGAGTCCAATCATAGCTATAGTCATATATGTATCCTTCTTGAATGAATAGAGATGTAAAAAGATTCCGAAGTCTGCTGTAGGGTGGTTCTTCAGCAAAATTAAGTTCCCTTACAATAGCAAAATAGTCCATAAACTGTGATGGAATACCTTCACATAAGACACTATAATCTGTATTTTGCTTAATCTCCAATATTTTTTTGTGCTTTTCAGTACTAGATTCCGCAACAAGACCTTGCCATGGAAGTTTTCCTTTCATTAAGTACACAAGTACATATCCAATGGCTTCAAGATCATCCCTCCTTGATTGTTCGATCCCAGCTAAAGCATTAATTGATGCATATCTTGCAGTACCAGTGAGAGAATGGTTTTCGCTAAACTTGCAGTGAGATCTGGAGATTGGATCACAATAAAATTTTGAAAGCCCAAAGTCGATCAAAAAGAGCTGATTAGAATTCTTTTCACACCCAAAAAGAAAATTTTCCGGCTTTATATCTCTATGAATGAGGTTCTTTGAATGAAATGCTTCGATCAATCTCAACATCTGATCAGCTATCATTAGAACTGTTTTTAAAGAAAAGTTTCCCCTTTGTTTTTCGAAATAACCATCAACAGAATTGCCTAACAGCTCAATAACCAATATATTCAATCCATTTTCTACACCGTACCAGAAAAACTTAGGAAACCCATTCATTCCACTGAATATATTGTATACTTTCGATTCTATATACAATTGACTACTCTTCGCAGGACTAACCTCCAATTTCAGAGCAACGTTCGTATTGTGACGTATATCCCTTCCCAAATATATCTCACCAAAACTCCCATGTCCTATTCGCTTTTGAGCAAGATAATACTGCCCAAAAACAATCCCTTCTACTGAAGGTACCTTTGTAAGAGACATTTTGAGCAATTACAGTCTTTATTCTATCAAATATTCGTATCGTCCCCGTTGTAAAGCTCAGCCAAGTCCAGTAGTGAAAGGTTGGAGAAAGGGGACTTAGGAACTAGCCAGCTGCATGATTCATTAACTCCGCACACATCGATGCAGTTATTTTCGCATCCCTTGTCGTATTTGTTTGGGTAGTTATTCCATTGTTCCCAGCTTGTTGATCCTCTACAGGCGTTAATTGATGATGAGGTGAAAAATGTAAGTGTCAGCAAGCAGAAGGATACTGTTAGGAAGGCAATTCCAATGTATACAATCATAAACTTCGTTACCAGTTGGGGCGAGACGACTAGTGCATAATGGGCAGCCGAGAGTACAAACGACAATGTGTACAGAAATCCGTAAAGATTGAACAGTATGAACAGTTTGTAGTTCTTCTTTCCAATCCATACACCGGTCCATCCGCACAAATGATCAGGTCTTACAACGTATCTCTTAGCAGATCGAGCAAGGACGCATCTCCTCGGCTTTTTTCCATTGTGTGCCCACTCGTATTGATTCGGGGTTGTCAAAATGCCATTTGGAGGAGAAAGTTTTGAATTTTCAAGTATCCTTGGAGAAAATGGCATATCGATGGTGTCTCTAAACTCCCAATAGAATGGAAGATATCCTGGTCCTTCATTAATTAATCTTAAATAGCTTGTTACCATCAAAGAACCGAAAATTGTTAAACATAAAACAATGATGGTTCCCAAAACTCTAATTGACGAAAAGAATGCGTATAAAGACATGCAATATGTCCCAAAAATCATTGCTAATACAACAAATGGAACTAAAGGTTGGACTTCCCATTCACCAATATAATATGTGTCGATTTTTGGCGAGTATATCATATCTATCCCACAAACCTTCTTCATTTCATGCTCAGAAAACCCTGGAAACTCTATGTTTTCATTAGAAACACTCGAATAATCATTATCTTGCATTAACATTTTACTTCACATGTCTTTATAAATTACAATGATGAGCGCAAAAACTCAGAAATATCAGCGAAATTGCTAGATAAAAAGCAATTCGGCTTCTCCAGCATGATCTTTACAGCATTCTTGATATCAATCATTGACTGTTGATTTATATCAATTTTTGGAAAGTCATAACCCAGAGCATTACAAGCTATTACAATACTTGTGATAGCCTTGACTTCATCACTGTAAGCGCAGCAATTTGTTTTACATAATGCGCAAAGAGCAATGATTCTTGAGCATTCCCAAATCTTAATACATTTATCTTGATTTACGCTTGGAATCGAATTGTGAAGATAGTACCGAATGAATGAGCTGGTATTGATATTCGATGCATTAAAATTCAGTTTCTGGAAAATATCAAGTTCATCTGTCATCAATGCTGCCTCTGATATCCTATCACTATCCTGGCACAGCTTACTAAAAAGGTCCAAATCTGGTGAATCATATACTTTTGAAGACAATAGTAAACATGCAGCGCTGTGTAAATATAGATCATCTACAGAAATTTGCACATTAGTTAATAATATGTCGAATAATTTAATAGAATTAAATATTGTATCTGTTGGTACAGAAAACTGTTTACCAATCTCAATAACCCATGCCACAACTCTTTCTCTATCTGAATCAACTGTATGTTTTTGAATTTTTCGCACAATTTCATTGTCATATTTATATTTAGCATCGATTCCTTTATAATATTCTATTATTTCTATATTGTAATCATTTCTGAATCCTTTTGTTTCTAATGATACATTCAATGAACACAAAGAGTTTTCTTTTGGTATATCATCGCTTTTAGGATCGATTTCATCCGATGTTTCATCATCGTTAGCAAGCCATTTACTTTCTTGGAATGTGCGTGGATAATTCTCTGTGCTCATCAGTCCGTTAAGTATAACTAAACGGTCCCTTAAGAAAAACTTTGGATAGACTATTCAAATATTATTTAATAAACGTTCAATAAAATTGCCATTTCCCCATGTTTCTAAACCAAAGATATTTGATTTTTCAAAAGAATTGTTACAGTTTTCATTCAGATTTCTTTAAATATTCTTGGTTTGAACAACGATTGAAAAGGAGATTGACTCAATTCAAATCATGTGTCAGAGATTCGATTAATGATGAAAAACCTTTGGATGATTGTATGAAGCAATTGGATTAACGATACATGAGAAAATGGGATTTTAAATGACATTTTTTTGGGGAAAACATATTGGTGATCCATAACCACAATAAAATGCAAAAATATTCTTATTGTTACTCTTTAATTTAGAAAACATGAAGAAATTCTTAATGAAATTAAATAAACTTCTTTAAAGTAAAGTACACTTGAATTAAATGGTTTATTAAACCGTTGATTCGAACAAGATTTTGGATGGAATTCTTCTAAACATTTATAGTAACGGAACCACAATCAGAAAGATTAGACATGATTTTCATGTCAACTATGACAGGATTTATAATTTTTTATCTTCCCATGAGAAATCTTATAGTATTATCACACATATCAGAAATGATTAATCAAGTATTATGGCCATGAACAATCTGAATGTCAAATTCTTCAAGAGGAATTAATTGATGAAATTATCCTTGAATGGAACAATTTTGATAATGAACCAATTAATCATCTATTGAAGGGCTTTTAGAAGAGACCCCATCAACTTACTGCGGTTAATGAGAGTCCAATCCAATCATTTTTGGGACAATCAAGTGATTATATCCCAAAATACTATTATCACCATATAACAACGACCCTCATTCTCTTGGGACCAGTGATGAAGATGAGAAAGATACAAGAACTTGTGAATACAGTTGGAAAGATACAAGATCTTCTTCTTCAATATTTTTCTAATATGAAAGCTTCCTCTATTAATTTTGGTCTTCTTTTCTTTACCGATAAATCCACATTAAAACAAAATTGAAACTGTAGGTTTGCATCGAAATCTTCGAATTGAGGATACTTTTTCATGAATATCAATCCTAGAATTATAGTCCAAAAGTTTGGAGGATATGGAATTGAAGCATCCGAAAAAGAATATCTTCACATCATCATTTCCTATTAAGAATTGAATCTCCATTTCAAGTACAATGAGAGTGGATGACTGTATTCCATGTCAAATTACAAATATAAAAAGTACTCTCTCTAATATGTCGATTTAGATATGGTTTCAATTAATGCTTTCAATAAATACAAACGACAATTCTTCGGCTGGAAAACTTATGAAAGCTCAACACCATCAATAGCCACATTCCATGGGAAAATGCAAGAACAATGGCTCAATTCCTCTTAACCATAGATAATAAAACGATTTGAAGCATCAGAAAAACACAATAATTCAATCAAAGAATGCAAATGGACAAAACTCACCAAATAAATTTAAATGAAAGTAGGATTATGGAAATCAGAAAACAAAACTCGGAGATTAGTAGTCAGGAGATTAATAAAGAGCCTCAAATTTCAACCGAAATCCACAAAAACCGTACAATCACAGAGTATTTGTTCAATGTTTAGCCTGTTTTTCACATCTATAGGACTATAAAAATGTTAAGCATAGAAGTCTGAGATTTCATTTGAAGAATCAATCAAAATTTCATATTAAGTCTCATGTAATACATGATGTTATTGGTGCCCATGATACTAAGATAATTTCCAGCATTATCCTAAAGATATCAGGTATTATCAAAGAATAATCAGTTTTATCTTGAAACACTAATCTATATAATACTTTTCAAATATTCCTAAGCAAGGACAGAAATATTATTCCAAGCCTCTCTTAATACAGAATCCATACATCTTGGACCGCAGATGAAGATATCTGGGTGTATTGACTCTTCAGTATAGGCAACAAATGGACTGATTTGTTATTATATTTTTCAAATAGAAATGAATCTTCTTAATAACTAAGGATTGCTTTTGCTCAGCATTCAATTGAAATTGAATAATTTGAAAAGCAGGAATTCTTATCAAAATTCAATTACAAAGAATTAAGCTCACTCATTTCTGAGAGTATTTAAGAATTTTTTCACAACAAGATTAAGAAAAAATTATTTTCTTATTTGTGTTTACATTTTGGAGCCAGTTTTCAACACAATACCCAAACCCTGGTTTATATATCACCCAGTGTTTACAAATTCAAACATATATTCTGATAATATTAATTGTAACCGGTATTTTATACTCATTCCCAAAACAAAGTAGTGGCCGTTTATTATATTAAACCAAATGGTCAAATTTGGTTTAAACTCATTTTGTGATTTTTAAAAAGACCGAAAGCCATTCTCCTATTTTAAAACGTAGGAATGCTCAATACCATCAACAAAAAACATTCCAAAATTATATGT
>JGI24731J21663_1002325_pt1 | contig 11867 bp, 9 predicted proteins | sample EPASupsiteHSE605_FD_21663 | JGI IMG/M metagenome (IMG submission 21663) | reverse complement strand
CTGTAGTAAAAGAATGTAAAAAGACAATTGATTGTCTTTACGCAGAAACTATAAACTTATTAATTGAAAATAGACAAGCTTTAGAGGCTATGACTAGTAAACTATTAGAAAATGAAACTGTTTATCATGATGAAATAAAAGAAATATTAGATTCATAAAAATAAGATTCAAACGTGATCCTAAAATAGGTAGTGATCACGTTTTTTTATATTAAACTCTGCTATTTGCTTTTATTTAGATTAAGTAGAAACAATGCTGAAGTTACAATCACTCCTGCAGCTAGTCCACCCAGATGTCCAAAATTGTCTATATTCGGAAGTATAAATCCTATTGCTATATTAGTAATGATTACCGAAATAATATTTCCTATCATAACTTTGTTAGACTTATACCCAATCTTTAAGTTATATATTAGTATTGCTCCTAAAAGTGCAAATATGGCACCAGATGCACCAACAGATACTACCTGTGAAAATAAATAGCTTGCTAAAGATGATGATATTCCACCAATAAAATAGATTAATAGATATTTTAACTTCCCAAAAGCTCTCTCAACTATTGGTCCTAAAAAATATAAGGCATACATGTTAAATCCAATGTGTACTAATCCGCCATGTAAGAACATAGCACTAATTAATCTATAGTATTCTCCATTAGCAATAAGTGTATTTTCCTTTGCACCTAAATATATTANNACTCTAGTGTCAATTTCAAAAATACTTCCTGAAAGATACCAACTTAGTAAAAACATTANTATATTTGTTAATATTAATATACTTGTAATAACTGGCACCTTAACAGCTTTCTTTTNTCTTNTTATTTTCTTAAAGTGTTCCATTATTCGCTCAATTATCATGGCATTCTCTCTAGCAAATTGAGAATAATACACAATCTTATCCTGATTCTTATCTATGACAATTATTTCTTCTTTAGATTGTTCTGATAATGCACTCCAATTAATATTTCCTTTATTTTTAATATAAAATACTTTTATTATTCTTACATTTTCATACTTATGCTTATTATAGATATAGTTAGTATCTAGTTTACTCTCTTCACTCCAATCTAGAAAAACCATATATTCATTATAATTTTCACCAAATCTAGATACTCCCCAAAAAGACTTTCCTCCCTTTTTGGAGTTAAATTCTTCTATATTATACCTATAATTTTGGCAAAATATATTTATTGTTTCTTTTATTAATTTCTCTTTATTCATAGGTTACCTCCATAAATATAATAAAAAACCTAAAAATTTTTAGATTTCTAAAAATCTTTAGGTATTTTTTATACTACTTTTTTAACAACTATATCTAAATGTTTTAGCAAATCAATTTCATAGAAGGGAATTGGAGCTTTAGTCTCTGCATCATATAATACCCTTAATATAGGTCTGTCCGGGAATCCTGGATTTTGCCTTATTACATATCCCTCTATCTCATTTGAAAGCTTTACACAACATCCTAGTGGATATATAGAAAATGTATCTTTAAAACCTTCAACCATTTTTTCATCAAACATGGTTCCATTGCCAGCTAATATAAGTTCATATGCATCATTTGGGCTAAATTTATTTCTATAACTCCTATCGCTACTAATAGCATCATAAACATCACAAATACATACGGCTTTGCCATATCTTGAAATCTGATTTCCTTTTAATCCATATGGGTAGCCGCAACCATCAATTCGCTCGTGATGCTCAGCTACTGCCTTTAGAACTATTTCAGAGATACTCATATTTTTCTGAAGAATTTGCTTACCATAAATAGGGTGCTTTTTCATTTCAAGAAATTCTTCTTCATTTAAAGGTGCTTTCTTATTTATAATCTTATCAGATATTTTAGTTTTACCAATATCATGTAGTATAGCACCTTTACCTAATTCCTTTAGTTCATCATTTTTAAATTTTAAAGATAAACCTAAAAAAGCTGCCATAATTCCTGTGTCAATACAATGAATATAAGTATAATTGTCATGGGTTTTAATATCATGCAAACTTAAATTAATATCTCCAGAATCTATTATATATTCAATAAGGTTTTCTACAACTCTCAAAGAATTCCTTGCGTCTTTTTTACTATTTAAACTGTTTATATTTTTAACTATCTTATCCATGTTTTTCATGGTAACTTGCTTTAGTTTTATTAGTCTTTCATCCTCTACCATAACGTCGTCTAGTCTGTCATCTTCTATATATACATAGAGAACACCTAACTCTTTCAATTTATTAATATATTGATTTGTAAGTATAATCCCAGATCTTAGAAGTATACTCCCCTCATTGGTTAAAATACTTTTACCCAATACCTCATTTTCCTTAACCCTATTTATAAATTCTAATCTCATACAACACCTCATTAAAAAGTTACTAGCTAGACTCTTAATGTAAAATTTGCTATGACTATAATAAATTAATTATGGTTAAATTTACTTTAATGACATTTTAATATTTTACGTTAAAACATTAATATTGGCAAGCCTTTTAATAATTTGTTTATAAAATTATAATTTATTTTCTAGCATATCTAAAAGTTCATTAAATCTACTTATAGTATCTTCAATTGGTTTTGGTGTTGTCATATCCACGCCTGCCTTCTTTAGGATATTTATTGGATAATCTGAACCTCCACTTTTTAAGAAACCTTTGTACTTTCCTAAGGCTTCCTCACCTTTTTCTAATATTTCCTTTACAAAAGAATTGGCAGCTGAATATCCAGTTGCATATTGATAAACATAAAAGTCATTATAGAAATGAGGTATTCTTGACCATTCCATATCTATTTCTTTATCTACAATAATGTCTTCTCCAAAATATTTAAGATTTAACTCATGATATATCTGACACAATTCATCACTAGTCAAAGGAACTCCTTGATCAATTTTTTCGTGAGTTATCTTTTCAAATTCAGCGAACATTATTTGTCTGAAAACAGTAGTCCTTATTTGTTCNAGTTGAGTATTTATTAAGTATAATTTTTTAGTTTCATCCTTNTCATTTTCAATTAGATAATTAATCAGCATATTTTCATTTACAGTAGAAGCTACTTCTGCNCAAAACAATGTATAATCCGCATATATATAAGGTTGCTCTTTTCTCGAATAATAAGAATGAATAGAATGCCCCATCTCATGTGCAAGAGTAGAAACGTCNTTAAGTTCATAATTGTAGTTTAAAAGAACATAAGGCATAGTGTCATAAGAACCCCAAGAGTAGGCGCCCTTTCTTTTACCTTTATTCTCATAAATGTCTATCCATCTGTTATCTATTCCTTTTTGAAAAATATTTAAGTATTCTTCCCCTAGTGGTTTTAGAGCTTCCTTCACAAGCTTTACTGCTTCATCATATTCTATATGCATTTTAGGGGTATCGATAACAGGCACATATAAATCNTACATATGAATTTCTTTTATTCCTAATAACTTTTTCTTAACTCTTACATATCTATGAAGGCTTTCTAGATTATCGTTTATAGNCTTTATAGCATTNTCATATACGTCTAATGGTATATCATTAGGTTTTAAAGAACTTTCAATAGAGCTACTATAATTNCTCCTTTTAGCTATAAAAGAAAAACTTTTTATTGAAGAAGTTAAGGTNGTTGCTATAGTATTCTTAAACTTTTCATAGGTTCCAAATAATGCTTTAAAAGCCGCTTCCCTAACCTTTACATCCTTTGATTTTATGAATATGGAGTAATTTCCCTCTGTAAGTTCAACTTCATTTCCATCTTCATCTAAAATAGTTGGAAACGTCATATCTGCATTTGAAAGCATACTAAAAATGCTAGAAGGAGCGTTTAGTGCATCCGAAACAGCTGCTAGCATTTCTTCCATTTGAAGGCTTAAAGTATGTGGTTTTCTTTTTAGAATTCTATTTATTAAAAATTCATATTTTTTTAGATCAGGTAGCTGAGCTAATACATTTTCAAAAGTACCTTCTGGATAAGATAATATTTCAGGCATAAAAAAAGCTGACATTTCCCCAAGCTCGGCAAAATAAGCTTCAATTTTATTTTTCACTGCCTGATTAACATTATTAGTAGTATCCTCGTCAGCCTTTAGAAAAGCATAAACTAATAGTTTATCCCCTAGTCTTGAAATTTCCTCATCCAATTTAAAAAAGCTCAACAATTCAGCAGGAATATTTAATTTTCCTTGAAATTCTCTTAGTTTAGGAGCCATTTCCCTTAGTTTTGCAAAGTCCTTTTCCCATTCTTCAGTATTTGCATATACTTTTTCAACATTCCATTTATCTGATGATTTAATTTCTTCTCTTTTTTTAACCATTTTAACTTCGCCCACAGCATACACTCCAATCCTTATTAGTAACCAGTAACTTACTCTAAATAATCAGCCTTTTTTTCAGCAGCTTCTTCCATAGCTTTTTCAATTTCAGCTTTTATCATTTCACAAAGCTCATTTATTTTCTCAGACATATCTCTATGTTCTTCAATGTATTCTAATTTAATTATCCAAGTTGGATTAAATTCATCATCTTTTTCTTCTATTTCATATCCCTTTTCTTCAAAGGCTTCTAAATCAAATAAATCGTATATTGCAGTATACTCCCATTCTTCAACGTCTTTATTAGTATCAAAATATACAATTGCCTTTTCTTCTTTATCACTATAGTAGAATTTATTTATATACTGAGCTCCTTCGCCTACTTCATAACTTCCAAGCTCTCCTACAAATTTATTATTTTCATCTAATTCCATCAAAACTAATGCTGCAAAATCCAATTTAATCCCCTCTTCCATTTTATTCTCTATAAATTATATTATCATATATTACTAGGAAGGTAAATTGTAACTATGTAACCAGTTTGTTAGTAACCAGTGACCAGTTTCCAGTAACCAGTAAATGAAATAATTAAGCGTAGCATAATTATAAAATTCGCCATTGTAGCAAGCTACAATAAGCATTATGAGCTACTCTCATATAAAATTCTAGTTTTGCGAAGCAAAACTTCCTTTACTGGTCACTGGCAAACTGGTTACTCATAAGAATTTTACGTCGTAAAATTCTTATATTACTAATAAACCACTCTTTAAACTACTTCTTGCTTCTTTGAATCTAAAAATTTTATTTCCTGGGCAATGACCTCTGAAATATATCTTTTTTCTCCATCTTTTGTATCATAAGATTTTATTTGTAATCTTCCAATAACACTTATCATACTTCCCTTTTTAGTGAACTTAGCTAGATTTTCTGCTAGCTTTTCCCATGCTACAATAGGTATAAAATCTACTGCCTTTTCACCCTTCTGATCCAAATACCCTCTATCTACTGCTAACTTAAATGCTGTTACATATTTGTTATTTTCATTGACCTTCTTTAGCTCTATATCCTTTGTTATTCTTCCAATAAACATTACTTTATTCATTTACTCTCCTCCAATAAATTATAATTTTTTATAAATTATATCCATATTAGAGCTTCTTAAACTGTCCTTATAAAAAAATCATCTTTAAGCCGAATAAAATTAAAATTATTCCAGCTAAATAATCCGCATACTTTGAGAATAAATTTATTTTTCTTAAATATGAAGACATTATAAAAGCAAAAGCACAAATTATAGTGGTAACAACTCCTATAAATAGAGTAGTTAATAAAAGTACCTGAACACTTTTCAAGTTATTTAGTGCCGTAAAACCTACTACTGCCGCATCAATGCTTACAGATATGCCGAGGATAAAGTACATTTTTTTATCTAACAATATTTTATTATTGCTTTTTTCCATGCCTTCTTTAAGCATCAGTATGCCTACAATAATTATCACTATGCCTCCAATTAATTTAGGAATAATCAATATATACGTATTAAATAGATATCCTAGGTAAGCTCCTACAAAGGAAAGGGCAAATTGAAAAAATCCGAAGGAAGCGCAGAACATTATTTTACTTTTACCTTTCAATGCTGAATTCAATCCTAAACTTAAAGCTACTCCAAAGGCATCAAGTGCCAGTGCTAAAGCTATTATAAACAGTGAATATATGCTAATACTAACCATCTCCATAAAAAATCCCCCATATATTTTTATATTTTGTGCAATATATAAAAATATATGAGGGAATTATTTCTTAAATTCCATAATCGTCTTTAATTTTTAGTGCATTCTCTAAATCAATATTATTTAAAACCTTTGTTCTGAAATTCTTTTTTTCCTGTGGTGATAGGGTTTTATAAATATCCATAACCTCGTCCATATCATTCCAAAAATTATAGTCAGGGTTAGTTTTAATATTATTTACAGTAGAAGTCATTATACTAACCATCTGTTTTTCCTTGGCTGTAGCTAAGTTACCTTGAAGCCCACTTAGATCTTTATAAATTGTGTTTAGTGTATCTTCACTTTGTTTAGCTTCGTTTTTGGAATCACCATTTGCATTATTATTGGTGTTATTATTTGTTTTTTCATTATTAGAAGTATTTTTAGTAGTATCTTTAACTTGATTACTGCTATTTGTTTTATTTTCTGCTTCCTTAGCAAGTTGTTCCCTCACTTGCTGTTCTAATTTATCTATAGCTTCGCTGGTATTTTTAATTAATTCATTTGCTTCTCCCTTTGATACAATAACAAATTTACCTTCAACTAATTGAATATTGCTAAACTCAAAAGGAATTACCCCTTTACCTACAACAAGACTTCCTTCTTTCTCTTTTATTTTAGAACCAAATTTATTTTTAATTAAATTCATGACGTAATTCTTAGGCAAAGATATTTTTCCTATTTTAAAGTAATCTGGAGTAAGCCATATGCTATCATCTTTGAATTGGAAATTCCCCTTACTAGAAAAAAGCATTGAAAAACCTTTATATTTTATAGGAATTAAAGCAGTTACCTTATCTCCATTTACATTAACATTAAGGCCTTCTATTATTAAGCCACCCTTATTAATTCCTTCCTTTAAGTAAGAAGAAGCTAAAGCATTTACATCCTTTTCTTCAAGAATCATAACCCCTTTATTATTAATAGAGTTTATCATCACTCCCATTAATGCTTTAAAAGAGTCCTCACCTTTGTAACTTTTATAGTTACCTTTTGAAAAAAGCAACCAGGAAGCTACTATAACTAGTGCTATTACAACTAATATTATTTTCCCATTTCTACTTTTTATAATTTTATTCATCTTTTTATTCTCCTATAGTTTATAGCACAATTTTATCATTATTTTAGGCTAAGGTAAATAAAATAACCTCATTAACTTTATTTACCACGTCAATTTCACTAGAGTACATTATTTATCTTAAAATAGAAGGTTATTTTTATTGTTTGTAGAATAAAATAATATATATTTACTTTGAAAGGGGACTTACATATGTCAGTTAAGAAAGCTGTAATACCTGCAGCAGGACTAGGCACAAGATTTTTGCCTGCAACAAAGGCTCAACCTAAGGAAATGCTTCCAATAGTTGATAAACCAACTATCCAATTTATAATTGAAGAAGCCGTAGCTTCAGGAATAGAGGAAATTTTAATAATTACAGGAAGAAATAAACGAGCAATTGAGGATCATTTTGACAAATCCATTGAGTTAGAATACCAACTTCAACAAAATAATAAAACTGAATTATTAGAAATGGTTCAAGGTATCTCTAATATGGTGGATATTCACTACATTAGACAAAAGGAACCAAGAGGCTTAGGCCATGCAATTAGCTGCGCAAAAGCCTTTGTAGGCAATGAACCCTTCGCTGTTATGCTTGGAGATGATGTAGTTGATAGCACTGTACCATGTCTAAAGCAGCTAATGAATTGCTTTGATGAATATAAAACTAGTATTTTAGGGGTTCAAGAAGTTCCAAATGAACAGGTTTGTAAATATGGGATAGTTGAAGGACTTCATATTGAAGATAGAGTTTATAAGGTTAAAAATTTAGTGGAAAAACCAGCTATTGAAGAAGCACCATCAAATGTAGCAATACTTGGAAGATACATTATAACACCAGAAATATTTAATATATTAGAAAATACTACTCCTGGAAAAGGTGGAGAAATCCAACTTACAGATGCTCTTAAGACCTTAATTCAAAGAGAAGCCATGTATGCTTACAAATTTGAAGGTAGGAGATATGATGTAGGTGATAAACTTGGTTTTTTAGAAGCTACTGTTGAATTTGCATTAAAGAAACCTGAGTTAAAGGATCCATTCTTAAAATACCTTAATAAATTATTAAGTTAAGAAAAATAAATTCAGAGATTTAGGATACCTGCTTAGGTATAATATTTTTAAGGTTTATCCATAATATAAAATAGTAAATAAATTATGGTATTATAGATTTCTATTAGAAATTTAAATATTTACATTATAAATATTGTACTTTTGGAGGATTAAAATTAATAATGCATTATGTATTTGGGTTTATTTTTATTTCCTTTGTTGTAATTGTTATTATTACAACTTTAGCTTTGTGTAAAGCTGCTGGCAAAGATAATAAGTAAAATGACAAGGGTCAGCCCCTCCTGGACTAATTCTCGTGAATCACTAGAGGTCTGACCCTTTATTTTTTATTTATGTTTCTTTAATGCTTCTTCTCTAGGTACTGGTTTACTGAAATAAAATCCTTGCACCTTATCACAAGAGAATTCTTTAAGATATTCATTTTGCTTGTTTGTTTCAACGCCTTCAGCAACAATGCTATATCCCATTTTGTGACCTATCATTATGATATTTTCTACTAAGGACTTTCCTTCTTTATCTTCAATATCATCTATAAAGCTTTTATCAATCTTTAATGTATCAATAGGAAGCTGTTTTAAATAACTTAAAGAAGAATATCCTTTTCCAAAATCATCTAGAGCAACCTTAACTCCTTCTGCTCTAAGTCTATTCAATTTTTCACATATACTTTGATAATATTCAATACATATGGATTCCGTAATCTCAAGCACCAAATGCTGAGGATTAAGCTGAACTTCCTCAAGAACATTTAGAACCCCTTGTACAAAATCCTTTTGAATCAACTGCAATACTGAAACATTAACAGAAATATAGCAATCCTCGTTTCCAAGTTCATGAATCTCTTTAATAAAATTGCATGCTGTTTCTAGTACCCATGTACCAATTTCAACGATCATGTGGTTTTCTTCAGCAATTTGAATAAATCTTAAAGGAGATACAAAGCCTAGCTCTGGACTGTTCCATCTAATTAATGCTTCAAATCCGACTGTTCTTTCTAAGTTTATATCTACTTGAGGCTGATAGTACAATTCAAATTCATCATTTTCTATTGCATTTCTTAAGTGTTTCTCAATTTTTACTCTTTCAATTAATTCCTTGTCCATAATTTCATCGAAAAATGTATATCTATTTTTACCATTTCCTTTAGCTGAATACATAGCTAAATCTGCTTTCTTAAGAAGCTCATCAATTGAAGTTCCGTTTTTAGGTGCAATGGCTATTCCCATACTAATTGTTATTTGAATATTACTTTCTTTAATATCGAAGGGCTTATTTATTAGCTTCAGAATATTTTTAGCAAAACCTTCAATTTCCTCATAATCACTGATATTGGTAATGCAGAATATAAAGGAATCTCCACCTACTCTAATTAGACACTTGTCTTTATCAACTAAAGTTTTTAATCGTTCTGCTATTGCTATTATAAAGCTGTCACCAAATGCATGTCCCATAGTATCATTTAAATACTTAAAATTATCTACATCAATATGAAATAGTGCTCTAAGCTTATGAGAACTATTTTTATCAATAAAATCATCTTTTATTTTATTGTACATATATTCTCTGTTTGGCAGCTTTGTTAGATAATCTGTATAGGCGATATTTTCAAGTTCTTCTTGATATCTCTTTATTTCTGTAATATCTTTATGAGAACCAACTAATCTATAAGGTTTACCCGCTCTATCAAACAAGGTTTTTCCTACGGATTGAATCCAAATATACTCTTCATTAATATCTTTGATTCTATACTCTACTTTGAAAAGCTCTGTTTTATTTTTCCAATGATTTAAAATGGTGTCATTTACCTTCTGTACATCATCAAGATGTATTAATTCTCTCCAAACCAAAAGATTTTTTTTATCTTCCTCATCATACCCTAAAAATTCATACCACCTATCTGAAAAATAACTTTTGTTATCTATTATGTCCCAATCCCAAATAGCATCATAAGAGGCCTCTGTGATTAATTGATAGAATTCCTTGCTCTTTCTTAAGTTAGCCTCACTTAATGAAAGTTCCTCATATTTTTCTCGAAGTTCCTCTTCAAGTGAAGAAATTTCCTCGAAAGATGCCTCTAAGTCCCTATAGCTAGCTTCTAACTTTTCCTCATTCTCAATTCTCTCAGTAATATCGATTCCCATAAATACAACTTCATAATCTTTATTCAATCTAATAATATTTATCTTAAAAAGAAACTCATGTCTTATTTCTCCAATAACCAAAGATACGTTTTGCTCACTTTTTATAGGCTCTTTTCTTTCTAACTTTTCTAAAACATTATCTATCAAGCTTAAAAACTCACTGATATTAATAATATTCTCATAATACTCTCCAATGAAGTAGCCATATTTTATTCCCATTATCGTTTCTGCGTATTTATTTAACTTAATTATTTTTCCGCCTTTTTTTAACGCCAAAATAAAAAAATTTGCTTCATTTAATATAGTATTAGAAAATTCCTGCTCTTTGCTTATTTTCTTTCTTAAATTTTTTATATATTTTGCAATAATCAAATAACCTATTAATATGATTATACTAATTAATATAAACATATATATAACTTTTTTCATCTGTCTATCTCTGTAAATATCTGAATGAGTAAAAAAGTACTTTTGATATACTTCCTCGTAAACTCCTGACTTTATTAGTATTTTTAAACGATCATTAATATATTTCACTAATGGCTCATTTCCATTTGAAATTGCGTAAGCTACTTTTGTAGGAAATAAGCCTTGTTGTTGATGAATTATATCCTCCTTCAAGCCTTTTTCTATAATAAGATAATTAATAACATCCTGATTTTCAAATAATATATCTATTTTTCCACTTTGGAGTGCATCAAGAGCTGAGCTTGGGCTTTCATAGGTTGTATAGCTATAAATTCCAAGAGAATTTTTCACCAATTCTTCTGAATATTGTTTATCCCCTACACCTATCTTAAAATTTTTCATATTATCTATATTAATCTTTTGAAAATTATTTCTAGTATAAATAGCGCAATATATAGTAATTATAGGATCAGAGAAAAGAACTTCATTTTTTCTTTGATCATTTATTGCAAGCATCCCACATGTGTCTATTTCTCCATTTTTTAATCTTTCGTAGACTAAATCAAACTTATCATTAGAATACTCCAAAGGGTAATCATCGTTTCTAAAAATTAAATTTGTAAGACTTATATCAAAGCCTGTGTATTGCCCCTTATTAATATATTTATATGGAGGATAATCAATTTCGCCTTGATATTTAACTATTTGTCTCTCTGCCATAGCTTTTTCTGGGAAAATACCAATGATAATTGTAATTAATAGAAGTATCTTACTTACCTTTTTCCATACTTTACACCCCATGTAAGCACCTCCCATTTCATAGTTTTGTTACTATCTTTATTATGAGTAATAGATTTTACCATTTCAAGATAACATGCAAAACATAGAATATTTACATATATTTTATCATATTTTTTGTATTTTCGTGTAGAAAATCCTAAATTTTCTTACTTTTATATAGTTTTTACTTTTTTATTAATCTTTTAACTAAAATCATTCCCAATAACCCTCCTGAAGTATCAATCATAACATCCCTAAATCTACCTTCTCTTCCTGGAATAAAAGTCTGGTGGAACTCATCATTACAAGCATATATAAAAGTTACTAGAAGAGCCACTGCTAAAGCTT
>JGI24731J21663_1002317_pt1 | contig 11896 bp, 10 predicted proteins | sample EPASupsiteHSE605_FD_21663 | JGI IMG/M metagenome (IMG submission 21663) | reverse complement strand
GTATGTCGATCACATCCGCGATGGTTTGCAGATGCTCAAAAATGCCAAAGAACGCGAAGTGCTGTATGTGGCCGATGATATTCCTTTTTTTCTGTTATTTGCATTTCCACAATTGGCCTGGTTTAAATGCTATTACTGGATGCGTTCGGTGATGAATGTGCGTGAATATCAGCAGGGCTTTTTCGAAGATACTGAAATACCGCAGGACCTGCTTGCATCGGGACAGGAAATGCTCGACGCATATCGGGTAGTGCCTTCAACCGAGATATGGAGCGAACATACATTGAACAGCATTCTGAAACAAATCGATTTTTATTCGGAAAGTGGTTTTTTTAAAGACAGCGAAACACCACAGAAATTATATGCAGATTTATTATCGCTGATGTCCGAAATCCGCAGCATGACTGAGTCCGGAACCAAACGAAAAGATCATGCGGGCGACAGCAATTATACATTTTATCTCTGCGATATCGAAATCGGCAACAATTGTATTTATACATCGATCGGAAAAAACAAAAAAGTTTTTCTGCGTCATTCAACGTTCAACACACTTGAAACTGCCGACGAAGTTTTCTGTGCTGCCACACGTGACTGGCTCAACGGTCTCATTCGCAAATCGACGCAACTTAGTGGTATGGCCGAAAAACAACGCAACCGTTTCTTTCAGCTGATGCAGGGAATCATCAAATCAAAAATGAATGCATGAAAACAATCGCAGTTTTTTTAATCTGTTTTGTTTCTTTGTTTGTTCACGGACAAACTTTGCTTCCATTGGCCAGTAAGGTTGTGTACGATGTGCAGATCCGCGATACAACGAAATCAGGATCCGATTATGAAAATGGCTGGAGCTGGCAAAACATCGAGCCTTCGTATCGCCACGCGTTTCTGCAAAGACTTGAAGACAGTCTCCTTCAAGGAAACCTTGTCTGTTATAACGATGCGGAATGCACGTCTCAGTATGGAAGAAATGAACTGCAGCAGCAGTTTTCTTATATGGATACGATTGGATCGTGGATTTCGGAAGATAAGCGTGCCGATACTATACTACGCGCTGTATATTCGCTGTTTTATGATGTTTCCAATATAGTGTTCAACGAGCAGTGGCGCTATGATTCGGTCAATATGAAAATTTCAAAGGAAGTTTTTTCATGGGGCGTTGTTTTTCAACACAGGGATTTTGTTGGCGAAAAAAACGAACTGGTGATAACGGATACTGCCATAATCTGGATCAAAAACAATCCTTCAGATGTGAACGATTGGCAGCCCCTGGCGCCCGAATATCTATACAAGCACAATCTGTCTGCCGGCTGTCCGGAGAGTTTTCCGCATTTGATTCCAGCGGTTTTTCCTGATCTGAAATACATCCGTAATTATATTTTCAATATGGAGGATGCCATGAATAAAATTGGTGAAACAGCATGGGGTGACAAATTCTGGCATGACTCCAATGATCTTTTGATTTGCGACGAATCCTATGCTCCGGGCAGTTTTCCCGTAAACAAATCAGGTCTGGTGAGTGATATTGACACCATCAATATTTGCGGCCCGCTTGCTATAAATTTTACTGAGCAATGGTATTTTTCGCCATCAACGCTCGCTGTTAAAAAGGATGTGACGAGCATTGCAATCGCTCTCTGGGTCTATTACGAGCCGGAGAAAAAAGTAATGGGCTATCCGGTTTTTACGGTGTTTTTTGAGTAAATCAGAAGCTATATGCTGCACGGAACTTCAATAGGCAGTCTTCAATGTATAGGCTCTACTTATGTACAGATGCACTTAAATTTCAATGACTGTACAGGCCGGAGTCCGGCGGACAGATTTTTTTCGCCAGATCTTCTTTATACGTGTTCCCGATTGGAATACAGATGTCGTTGATAAAAACATCATCCTTGTCGAGGGATGATATCTGACCAATTGCTATAATGTAAGACTTGTGTACACGAATAAAGTCTGTTTCCGGTAATAGCTTCAAAGCCTCTGTCATGGTCATCAGCGACATGATTTTTTGCTCTTTTGTGTGAAAGCTCATGTAATTTCCATCAGCCGCAACATGCGTAATATCGGCAAGCATCAGCTTTACGGTTCGATTACCACTTTTAATAAAAATATATTCGGTATCCGTTGTTTTATGGCTCAACAAAGATGCACTGAAAATATCGCGGGCCTTTTGTATTGCTTTTAAAAACCTGTCGAAGCTCACAGGTTTCAGCAAATAATCGACAGCATTGTAGTTATAACTTTCTGCTGCAAATTCGGGATATGCTGTTGTGAAAATCACCAGTGGAGGGTGAGGTAAGGCGTTCAGAATCTGAATCCCTGTCAGCTCAGGCATATTTATATCAAGAATCAGTAAATCGGTTTTAATCTGCCCCAGAAAGTCAAGTGCTTTTAACGGATTTGTAAATGTTTCCTGTAGTTCAATAAAAGGCAGCTTGTTGCAATATCCTGCAATCAGTTCAAGAGCCATTGGCTCATCTTCAATTATTACACATTTCATAATGTACCGGTGAGATCAAGTATTAATGAAACAAAAAACTTTTCGTTGTCCGATCGGATATCGAGCTGATGTTTGTGAGGATAAATCAGCTCAAGTCGTTTCTTTACATTCTCAAGTCCGATGCCGTTTGCGTCGGTCTCTCTCCTATTGTCTTTTTGAAATATTTTGTTGCTGGTCGAAAAAGTCAGCCTGTTTTCTGTAATGGTGCAGGTAATTTGTATTTCGGACTCATTGGCCAGCCTGATGCCATGTTTGAAGGCGTTTTCAACAAATGGAATAAGTATAAGCGGAGCAATTTGTTTTCCGTCGGTGTTTCCTTGTACATCGAAACTGATTTTGGCTGTCAGATCATCTGAAAAACGCAGCCTCTGCATTTTGATAAAATCGAGGATATAATTCAGTTCTTTATTCAGATCTACACGTTCCGCATTACTGTCATAGGTCATATAGCGCATCAGATTACTAATGCTCTCAATGATTTCTGATGTTTGCACATCGTTGTTGCGAACAGAACTTGCATATGCCGTATTCAACATATTGAACAGAAAATGCGGATGAATCTGTGATCTGAGAAAACTCATTTCGGCCTTGAATTTTTCTTCTTTTAGTTTGATCCGGATTTGTTCATTCATCAGCCATGATTTCGCAAATCCATATCCCAGACCAAGTGAAAGAAATAGCAGATTGAAAATGCTGTTGATCAGAAGTTGCGATTGAAATGACTCGTCAGCACTGGAATAGTAATATACGAAAAACCGATGATCAAGAAATGTTTCAAGCAATGAAAGGAATGCATATAGTCCGAAAACAGACAACAGAAATATCAACAGTTTTTTCTTTCCCGAATATCTGGGAATCAGAAAAAATGCAACACCATAAAAAATCAAGGCGTTGATGATCGTGCCCGATGTTACCGGCCAGAGTAGGGTGCCGTCAATCTTTTTAAAAGGCCCGATTGTTTTGGCAAACTGAATGACCAGAATATACAATGTCAACCAAACAATTAGGTGTACAATCGTTTCGGTACTCAGCCTGATTTTTCTCTTATTCAACATTGTTTCTGAATATAAATAGCTAAAATACAATATTAATTTCAGATAGTATTCCGGCTGTTTTAAATATCAGATGACGCTGTTCAGATAGTTTTTAAATACAGGGGTAAACGTCACCATACCTTTGCTTTAAACAAACAAATCAAAAAACGGAGGACATTATGAAAACTACAGTTCTTTTAGCATTTTTGCTGACTATCTCAAACATCTCTTTATTTGCCGGTGCCAGAGTTACCTGGGTCGAGGAAATCACTTTCAGCCGTGGTGATGCAGTGTATTCCGGCACTTTATCCATGCCCGCCAGAGAAGGTGTGTTTCCACTGGTGATAATGGTAAGTGGCATGGGACCTCAGGACCGGGACTGGTCTTTTGGGAAAAAATATAAAATGGCAAAAATAATTGCCGATAGCTTAAATCAACATGGTATTGCGGTTTTGCGCTACGATGACCGTGGTTGCTTTAACTCCACAGGAACATCCGAAACGCTCATGAGTTTTGATGAACTCGCCGAAGATGTATATGCTGCTGTTACCGAAATGAGAAAACGACCCGATATTGGTAAAATCGGTCTTTGCGGCCATAGTCTGGGTGGAATTCTTTCAATTATTGCAGCGTCAAAACACCCCGATATTGATTTTATTATTACACTTTCCGGCTCCTATCAGAATGGGGGTGATATTATGATGGAGCAGGCTTCAACACTCAAACGCTGGCGCACTTCTGCTGAAATGACCGATGAAGAAGTTGCTGAAAACGGGAAATGCTTTGTCCGTAACTGGATATCTTTTTCAAATGGCGGTGATGGACTTGACACCATGAAGCTTATTCTCGCGGATCTTATCCGTTATCAGATTGAAACAATGAAGCCGGAAATTATGCAGAAAAACCTCGAGACATTTAAAGATACAGCCGATTTATTTCAGCAGTCTTTTGATGAAGTTCTAAACTATTATACTTCGGAACATCAGAAATCGTTTGCCATATACGACCCGATTGATGGATTCTGCAAGGTAACCTGCCCTGTCCTTGCACTGTTTGGCGAAAATGACAAACATGTAATTGTTGGCTCCAATGTGCCCAGATTGTCTGCAGCTTTATTTCGGTCAAAGGTTTCTGATTTTACAATGAAAATTATTCCGCTTGCTGATCACGGTTATTCAAGCAATGACGGCTGGAAAAACGGCGAAATGGTGCCGGGACTGACCGAGTTTCTTGTTAACTGGATAAATTTTAGAAAGTAATTTTATTCGGCTTTCAATGTGTTCGCCGGAGAATCTGAATTTTGATTCTCTGGCTTTTAAATATTTGGATAAGCGGATTCTTTTGATGGCTTTTGTAAGTTCATGTTGGTGCGCAGTATATGGTGAAATAATTTATCTGCAAATCGGCACAACTTTGTCATATGGCCGAAAAGAAGAGGAGCTGTTTTCAGACTCTGCTGGTGATAATTAAGACCATCATGAGAGAATAACTATCACTAAACACTTCTATGCAATGCTATTTTCTGGGCTTCCCTTTTTTTATTTTAATACGGCGAACTTTCCAATTGCCTGCCCCGTCGCCTTTCAGCTCGCAATCAACAGCAATTATCTTTTTCCGGACTCTATTCAGTAAAGATACATCTGCAAAATAGTTTCCGTGTCTGAAATAGGATACAAGCAACACCTGATAACGATTATACATCGGTAAATCCTTTTCCTGAGTGATAATGCAAAAGTTGTCTCCGTAATAATTTTTATTTATTCCGTGAACTTCTGAAGTATCAATGAAATACACAATGTGATACGGATTGTTTTTCACCATCACTGTATCTTTGTAAAGGCGGGCGATTTTTCTGTTTTTTGAAAGCACGTCAAGGATTTTTATTCCAACGGTATCTTCGGATTCTTTAATTATTACTGGCGGACTATAAGTAGCATCTTCGTCGTCCCTGATAATGATAATTGGCGAATTTCCATCATAGCTTATCTCCGGACATTCGCTTATTATAAATTCAAAGCAGTCTTCACAGCTCATATGAGCGGGTTCTGATGCAGGACCAAAAAACTGGCTGGCAGGAACTTTCACAATTATAGCGTTTACAAATGTCTTTAACTTCTGATAGCAAATGGTGTCAGATTCATGGATACAACTATGATTAATATTCAGACAACTGCTGAAAAACGAATTCATTTTCGCGGCAATTTTTTCAACCAGCGCATTCCCTGCAGCATTCAGCTGATTGTTGTCATCATACAACGAATCGATTTTAATAGAAAATGTTTCAACGCCCTGTTTCTGCGCCATTCCGCATGAAACCAGCATGAACAAAACCACCACCACCGTCAACTTTTTCCGCAGCATTTTTTTTCAATCAAATTTCCAAATCATCAGCATATCATCGTTCGTATTTCTGATTTTGTATTTCGCATCTCGTATTTCGTTCACCGTTCACCGTTCACCATTAACCAATAACCGTTAACCGTTAACCGATAACCATTAACCAATAACCAATAACCATTAACCATAAACCGTTCACTCTGCCGCGACGGACTGGCCACTGACCACTCACTACTGGCTACTCAGTAGCGCTTTCACCGGCTCCAGCCCATACGCCGTGCCTTGCTCAATGGCTTTCAATACGGCGCCGCCTCCTGTAAAAATATAATATTTCGGATTGTCAATCGCCATGATATACAGCCCGGGCAACAATCGTTTCAGTTCCTGCATGGTATCGCCGCCGCCGTACAATTTCACGGCATTCACGTTCTGATCGATCAACTCATCCAATGCAATGGTGCCCTCGTTAAAATGAGGTGTGAAGCCCATTACAGCGTTGACAAAAATGGTATGTGCTCCATGGAAAATATCCAGCACACTTTGTTCATTGAACGATTCGCGCGCCACATCGAGTACATAATTCAGTTTTGTTCCGGGCTTTAACGTGCGGATATCATGTGTCCGGAACTGGCCATCCATGCGGCCTTCAAGTGTGTCTGATTCCACAATGAACGGCAACTCCACCAGCTTGCCAGGATGTTTGGCTGCAAATTCTGCAAACCTATGTGCGTGTTCAATATCATCGGCTTCGAGTCCTTTGATCTCAAAGCCGTATCTGGCGCAGAGATACGCATTATAAATCACGCCGCCCAAAACCAGATAATCCGATTTTTCGAGTAAGGTAAACAAGCTGTCGATTTTAGTGTCGAACTTGGAACCCGCTACCACAGCCACAAACGGTTGCTGAGGCGCGAAAATGCGATCGAGATTCTGCATTTCCTTTTGCAGTAAAAAACCGGCGTACGACGGCAGATATTTGGTAATACCAACGGTTGATGCATGTGGCTGCCACGATCCGAAAGCGTCGTTGACAAAAATGTCGGCCAGTCCGGCCAGCTGATAGGCAAAGCGATCGGCGTCTTCGCCTTTGGCTTCTTCGCCCGAAAACCAGCGCGTGTTGGGAAGATAAATGCCATCAATGCGGTCTTCGCGAAGATCGCGGATCAGATGATTCACCGATGTTTCAATGCCGCTGTATCCTTTATCGCCGTCAGGTCGGAATTCCGGAATCGCAAATTTGACGTGCAGCTTGTTTTCGAAATATTGTACAATAGGCTCAACCGAGCTCTCCGGGCCGATGTTGATGGTGCCGGCTTTTTTATCTTTCGGACGTCCGACATGCGTCATCAGAATCAGTTTACCGCCACGCGAAACAATATAATACAGCGTTCCGAGTGTCGCATCAATGCGGTACGGATCGTGAATCAGACCTTTTTTTACCACGTTGTGATCAACGCGCACCAGTACCACTTTTCCCTTCAGATCGGCCTGCTGTAGCAACGGAAGATTATTGAAGTTTTGCATGACATTATTTGTTGGAACTGTAAAAATAATACATTTTATCTGAATTTCTTTCTGTTGTATATTTTATTTTCCGAAAGATTATTATTTTTGTTTGGGCTGAATTAAATCAGTATCACTTCATGAAGCCCGCATTTAATCTGATGTTTCATTTTTCTAAGTTCTATTGATTTAATTAACCCGCATGAATAAAAGTATTTACGTTTTCATCATTTGTATAGCATTAAGTTGTATTCAATTGATACATGCACAAACACCCTTGTTTACGCTTGGATACAGTGTTGAACAATTTAATGAAACAGCCCCGTTTGAGCTGATTGTATCTGATTTTAATCAGTATTATTCGGAACCGGCATTTGTTCCCGATAACGTGCTTGAAGCTCCGGGTCTTTCGCGCGGGATTATTCTCGGTTGTAAAGTAAATAATGCATGGAGCACTTTCGGATTCGACATGCACCTGCATCGCTTCAAAAGCAAAGGAAACGGAACAGACTCACTCGATGCTGAATATTTCAGAAAAATACGAATTTCGCATGACGGTTTCAGCTTCTTTTACAACCTCAATTTAATCCGTGCCGAAGGCTTCAGAGCCGGTCCTGGCTTCAGTTTCAATATGGATCAGTTTTATGGAAAATATAAAATCGGTGACGGCCCTTACGATAAATATTTTACGACCATCGATAAATTTCATTTGTCCGGAAGTGCGCGTTTCATGCTTTCATTCGGAAAGGAAGACGGCTTTAACTTCGATCTGATCCCGTATTACACTTTGCCATTCTGGAAAATCAATATCACGGAATTCAACAATGAACTGAACGCCGGTTTTGCAAACACCTACACAAAACAGCAAATGAGCTTTGATCCCACCAATATGGGTATCATCGTTTCTGCAAGCTTTATTCTGAAATAGCAACTATCAGCGATCAGGCGACAGGCAATAGGCGACAGGCAGCAGCTATCAGCGTTGCGCTCTGTGCCCTGTGCGTTGAGCGTTGCGCTCTGTGCGCTGCGCTGCGCCGCCTGCCTACTGTCGACTGTTGCCTTATGCCTAATCTCATATTCTCACATTTCCACATTTTCACATTTCCACACAAAGCATTTCGTATTTCTGATTTCGTATATCATGTCTCGTATTTTCGTATATCGTATCTCGTATTTTCGTATTTTTGCACCCGATTATGAATAACATACGCAACTTTTGCATTATTGCACATATTGACCACGGTAAGTCAACCCTGGCGGATCGTCTGCTCGAATTCACCGGAACAGTGAGCGAACGCGAGTTTCAGAACCAGGTCCTCGATGATATGGATCTCGAGCGCGAAAAAGGCATTACCATTAAGAGTCACGCTATTCAAATGCGCTTTGAGCGCGGTGGCCAGAAGTATAAACTGAATCTGATTGACACTCCGGGCCACGTTGACTTTTCATACGAAGTTTCCCGTGCCATTGCCGCCTGCGAAGGCGCTCTGCTGGTGATCGACGCTACCCAGGGCATTCAGGCCCAGACCATTTCGAACCTCTATCAGGCTATTGATCACAATCTCGAAATTATTCCGGTCCTGAACAAAATGGATATGGCCAGCGCTATGCCCGAAGAAGTGAAAGACCAGATTGTTGAATTACTCGGCTGCCCGCGCGAAGACATTATCGAAGCCAGCGCCCGCACCGGTATGGGCATCGAAGAAATTCTCGACGCTATCATCAATAAAGTCCCGGCTCCGAAAGGCGATCCCGAGGCTCCGCTTCAGGCACTGATTTTCGATAGTGTGTATAATTCATTTCGTGGCATTATTGCTTATTTCCGTATTAAAAACGGCACGGTAAAAACAGATGACCTGGTGAAGCTTATCAGCACCGGAAAACAATACCACGCCGACGAAATCGGCACACTCGGAATGAAGCTCGAACCCCGTGCTGAACTGTCTGCCGGCGATGTCGGCTATATCATTTCCGGTATTAAAGTCGCCCGCGAAGTCAGGGTAGGTGATACTATTACCAAAGTAGATAACCCGTGCACAACTGGCATCGAAGGTTTTAAAGAAGCCAAACCCATGGTCTTTGCCGGCCTCTATCCGGTCGATGCCGATGATTACGAAGAACTGCGCGAGTCCATCGAAAAACTGCAACTCAACGATGCTTCGCTGACCTTCGAACCGGAATCTTCTGCTGCTCTCGGATTCGGCTTCCGCTGCGGTTTTCTGGGACTTCTGCATATGGAAATTATTCAGGAACGTCTCGACCGCGAATTCAATATGGACGTCATTACGACGGTTCCAAACGTGTCGTACAAAGTGTACACGCACAAGGAGGAACTTATCGAAGTGCATAACCCAAGCGGGCTTCCCGATATCACTAAAATCGATTACATCGAAGAACCCTATATCACCGCCAATGTTATTACCAAGTCCGAATTTCAGGGCGCGATTATGAAGTTGTGCATCGACAAACGCGGCACACTCAAAAATCAGGTTTTCCTTTCAACGGACCGCGTGGAGATAACCTTCGAAATGCCGCTCGCAGAGATCGTTTTCGACTTCTATGACAAACTGAAAAGCATTTCGAAAGGATATGCTTCGTTCGATTATCACGAATGTGGTTTTCACGAAGCTGATCTGGTGCGACTCGACATATTGCTCAACGGTGAACAGGTCGATGCTTTGTCAACCCTCATTCACAAAGATAATTCATACTCTTTCGGCCGCCGCATGTGCGAAAAACTGAAAGACCTGATTCCGCGGCAGCAGTTTGATATAGCTATACAGGCCGCTATCGGAGCCAAAATTATTGCACGCGAAACCATCAAGGCGTATCGCAAAGACGTTACTGCAAAGTGCTATGGTGGCGATATTTCGCGTAAACGCAAGCTGCTCGAAAAACAGAAAAAAGGAAAGAAACGTATGCGTCAGGTGGGCAACATCGAAGTACCGCAGAGCGCATTCCTGGCTGTTCTTAAACTCGATTAATTCCGCTTTCCGGAGAGATTATGAAACCGGTTTCGGCTACATTTTTTGTTCAGAATTACAACCGTCAGCTGTATTTGTTTCTGCACGATGCGGCCACGCGTCTGAATACTGAAATTTATTTTCAGCGCAATTCAAAACACCGGCTCGGCACTTTTATGGTGAAGGGAAATCACATTCCTGCGCGTGTGTATGTGCGGCAGGATCTGCCTCTCGGACATTTCATGATTATTCTTTGTCACGAACTTGCGCATGCCATGGTGTGGCGCGAATACGGACATCGTGCACAGCCGCATGGCGAAGAATGGAAATTTGCTTTTAAAATGTTGCTGCGTATTGTCATGTCGTTGTATGAATTTACGCCTGAGTGGAAAGCCGAAGCCTTGTATCAGCTCGAAAAGCCGCGTGTGACCTACGAAAACGCGGATGCAGAAATTGAAATACAGGAAGGTGAAACCCGCGTAAAAGATTTACCTGACGGGGCCGAATTTGTGTGGAAAGAAAAAACCTACCGCAAACTCAGCCTGCAGCGCACCCGCGTATTGTGCCAGCGCCTCGACGATCACCGCAAATATCTCTTCATCGGCAAAGCCGTTGTCAAGCCCGCCGACATGTAATCCTTTCCGCTGTTACGTTAAGCTTCGCTTCTGTCACATTGAGCCCCGCTACTGTCACTCTGAGCCCCGCCGCTGTCATGCTGAGACCACCAGCAAAACGCGTTTTGCAACCTATCACGATAGCTATCGTGAAAAAAATGACAAAAAAGCTGCTGTCACGCTGAGCCCCGCCGCTGTCATCCTGAGCGGAGTCGAAGGATAGACAGTAGAACAGACCTTTACGAGAGTTGCGGTAGCGGGGTAAACTCCGTCGATCACGATAACTATCGTGAGTCGGCAGCGAAAATCAACAAAAGAAAGAGTCGGGAGTATCGAATGAGATCCCGTCTTCCACCAGCAAAGCTTGTGGACAGGCGGTGGACGGGAATTACGTTCGACTTCTTTTGTTGATTTTCAGAGTTTTAAGCAAGTGTGTCATTAGCAGCGGAGTCGAAGTATGAACAGCGGGGTAAACTCCGTCGAAGAGTAGACAGTAGAACTGACCTTTAATGAGTTGCGTCTGCGGGATAAACTCCGTCGAAGGATAGACAGTAGAACAGACATAACGGAGTCAGACAACGGAGTAAATTCCTACATCTTCTGCACCTCAGCCGCCCAGCCATTTCCGCTTTCATCAAAGTAACTGATGAAATACACGCCTGATGCGAGATTAGAGAGATTGACCTGATTGCTTTCTGCATCGATTATTTCGGAATGCACAATGGCGCCTGTATTATCAAACACATACAACTGGCCGTTGGTGCTGTTTTCCGGAAGTTCAACCGTAACAAAATCAGCAACAGGATTTGGAAAAACATGCAGGCGTTGTGGCGCAAAATCCTCAATGCTCATGGTGGTGCTGATTTCGAGAATCCAGTAATCGCGCCCGCCACGGGTTTGTTCGGTTTTATCTCCGGAAATGGTTGATTGCGATGAACCAGCCACCAC
>JGI24731J21663_1002290_pt1 | contig 12035 bp, 11 predicted proteins | sample EPASupsiteHSE605_FD_21663 | JGI IMG/M metagenome (IMG submission 21663) | reverse complement strand
GCTCCTCGGCCATTATATCGAGATGCGCTCGGTGATGGGCGCCTCCAGATCGCTCGAGGCCCTCGTCCGGATCATGCCCTCCGAGGCCCACCTCGTCCGCGGGGACGAGATCCTAGACGTGCCGGTCAGCGACCTGATCGTCGGGGACCTGGTCCAGGTCCGGCCCGGCGAGAAGGTGCCCGTCGACGGCGAAGTGACTGGGGGCGCGTCGAGCGTGAACGAGGCGATGCTGACCGGCGAGTCGAAGCCGGTCCGCCGCGGTCCTGGCGACCGGGTGATCGGCGGCGCCGTCAACGGCGAGGGGGCCCTCGATGTCCGGGTTACGGCGACCGGGAGGGAGACGTACCTCGCGCAGGTGATCGAGCTGGTCCGCGAGGCGCAGGAGTCGAAGTCGAGGACCCAGGACCTCGCGAATACGGCCGCATTCGTCCTGACCGTCGTCGCCGTGGCCGTCGGCACGGTCACGCTCGCGGGCTGGCTCCTCCTCGGCCAGGAGGTCGCGTTCGCGGTCGAGCGTGCCGTGACGGTCATGGTGATCTCCTGCCCGCATGCCCTCGGGCTCGCAGTCCCGCTCGTGGTCGCGGTCTCGACCTCGCTCGCGGCCGGCGCGGGTCTCCTGATCCGCGACCGCCAGGCGTTCGAGGCGGCCCGAGACCTCGACGTCGTTATCTTCGACAAGACCGGCACCCTCACTCAGGGCCGGTTCGGGGTGACCGCCGTGATCCCGTTCGGGGACCTGACCGAGGACGATGCGCTCGCTGCCGCAACCGCCCTCGAGTCCTTCAGCGAGCACCCGATCGCGAGAGGGGTCGTGGACGAAGCCCGGCGTCGGGGGCTATCGATACCGACGGCGACCGGCTTCCGGGCGCTGCCCGGACGGGGGGTCGAGGGCGACATCGAGGGGCGTCGTCTCCGCATTCTCGGTCCGGGTGCGCTCGAAGAGCAGGGGATCGCGGTCGCCGACGATCGAGTGGCGCCGGCTCGGGCGCGGGGCGAGACCGTGGTCTTCCTCGTCGAGAGAGACCGGGCGGTGGCCGCATTCGCGCTCGCCGACCTGATCCGCCCCGAGGCCCGGGAGGCGGTGGCCGAGCTGCGGGGGATGGGTTACCAGTGCGTGATGCTGACCGGCGACAGTCGGACCGTCGCCGCGGCCGTCGCGGCGGACCTCGCCCTCGACGACTACTACGCCGAGGTGCTCCCCCACGAGAAGGCCGAACGGGTCCGCGAGGTCCAGCGGCGATTCCGGGTGGCGATGGTCGGCGACGGCGTGAACGACGCCCCCGCGCTCGTCCAGGCCGACGTGGGGATCGCAATCGGGGCCGGGACGGACGTGGCGATCGAGTCGGCGGATATCGTCCTGGTCCGCTCCGACCCGCGCGACGTGGCGAACCTGATGCGGCTCTCGAAGCGGACCTACCGGAAGATGGCCCAGAACCTGATCTGGGCGACCGGGTACAACCTGGTCGCGATCCCGCTCGCGGCCGGCGTGCTCTCCGGGGCGGGGATCGTCCTCACGCCGGCCATCGGCGCCGTGCTGATGACCGTCTCTACCGTGATCGTCGCGATCAACGCCAGGTTGCTGCGGTGACGGGACGAAACCAGGAGGTGCCGCTCCGAGACAGACCCGGCCCGTAACGGAGCTCCGGCGATGCGGGCCGCGTCCGGTCCGGTTCTCGCGTCAGGGGGTCGCGGGATGAATTGCAGCAATGATTGCCGCAATGAAAGACGCTATCCCCGAGACCTCCCGAATACTGGGAGATGTGGGTCCGCAGAGGGATGGCATGGATCGTGCTCGCACTCTGTCTAACGGTCGCGGTCTCGCCTCTATCGCTCGTCACCGTCTCAGCAGAGGCCGCCCGATTTCCGTGTTCTGCCGGGTGTTCGAGCGCCCCAGCAAGCCCGTGCGACCGGGTCGAACACCCGGCCCAGGCCCCTCCGTCCCCGGCCCACCGTCCGTGCTCGACCTCGACTGCATGTGCTGGAGTCGGGGGGCCGAAAGAGCCCTTCAGGGCCCCTCGAGGACCTGATGAGGGACGCCTCTCCGGCCTGCGACGGATCTATCGGAAGAACCTGTTCGAGCACCCCGGGCGGGCGGCGGTCTATGACGCGATCGTCTCGAACCCCGGGATCGACCTCGCGGCGATCTCCCGGATGGTCCTGATGAACCGACAGACCCTCCGATATCACCTCGACCTGCTCGAGTCGCATCACACAATCGCCGTCGTGCGGGAGCGCGGGACAGCACGGTACTTCGAGAACAGCGGACGATATGGAACCCTCGAACAGCGGGTCTTCCTCCGACTCCGGAGTCCGACGGCAGGTGCCGTCATCGCACTCATCGGGTCCAACCCCGGGATCGCGCAGTCTGAGATTGCCGCACGGATCGGATGTTCGGCCCCGACGGTCCGATGGCACATGCACCGGCTCCTCGAAGACGGGATCGTGACGGCGCAGCGTGACGGCCGGAGCACGCGGTATCACCTAACTTCCGGCGGATCCGCGACACTGCACCAGATCGCCGCAGCTCCCAGTGCCTGACCGAGCCCGTCGTCGGCCCCCCACGACCAGGCCTTCTTTTCATCCCCTCCGGACGCCTTTCGCCATACATCGAGGCGAAACGGAACCTCGGACGACCGCGGCCTCACCATCGATCCCGATCCTTGCCGTCCTACCCCGAATGCGATTGGGAGAGGATCGGGTGAGAACACGTTATACCGATCGGAGAGACCTCTCATCACAATTGTGAAGATCGACCCTCGATGGGGCGCGTGCAGCCCGCCGTCGATGGATGAGCCTTCGCAAGGGTACGATGACCCGTCGGCTCACGATAGCCGGACGGACATGGAGTGAAGATCGGCATGGAGACGACTCTCAGGGTTTCGGGAATGCACTGCACGAGCTGTGCGGTGCTGATCGATGATGTGATCGGCGAGATACCGGGCGCGAAAGCGCTCGCTATCGACAGCGCGGGCGGCACCGTGGTGGTGTCTTACGATTCGGAGGCGACGCTTGAAGCGATCCGGGAGGCAATCCGGGGTGAAGGGTTCACGGTCTGAGCCCGTCCCGGAGACCGGGACGGGACGCGGGTCCGCCGGGAGCGTGACCGTGTCCGAGCTCACGCTCCACGGCATGCACTGCGAGTCCTGCGCGAGGATCATCGAACGCACGGTCTCGCGGTACGACGGCGCACGGGTCGCATCGATCGACACGGCAGACAACCGGGTGGTCATCGAGAGCCGACAGGGGCAGCTCGAGGCGATCCGCAACGAGCTTCGCGCGAAGGGATACCAGCTCCTTCTGCCCGACGAGAGAGCGGCCGAGGGATTTGAAGCGGGCTCGCCCCGCCGTGGGCTCGAGTTCGTGATGGGTGTGGCCCTCAATGCCCGGGGGTTCGAGACCGAGCACGTGCTCCTGAGGTATGCCGTCGGAGCGGTCGCGATCGTGCTGGCCGCACAGGCTGTCCTCTATGCCGCGCTCTTCCGGAGCACGCCCGGGTTCCTGGACACCTACTGGAGCGTCACGCTCCTCACCGTGTTCTCGGTCGTGGCGTTCCTGTTCGCCTATCACCACTCGAACGCGTTCAGGAAGAGCTCGTCGTGCATGACCGGCATGATGACCGGCATGACATTTGGGATGGCCGGCGGCTTCCTGATCGGCGCGTTCGTGGGCGCGACGAACGGGATGTTCCTGGGCAGCATCGTCGGACTGGCGACCGGGATGAGCCTCGGGTACGTCACGGGGCGGTCCTGTGGGGTCATGGGCGTGATGGAGGGGATGATGGGCGGCCTGATGGCCGGCACGATGGGCGCCATGCTCTCGGCCATGCTGATCTACGACCGTCTCGTCCCGTTTCTCGTCATCCTGACCGTGACCGAGGCCGTCATCATGGCGGCGTACAGTTACATGCTGCACAAGGAGTTCGGGACCATGAGACGGAGCGACCTGCGGGTGAGCGGACCGGAGTTCGCCACCCTGGCGCTCGCGCTCGACATGGCCCTGACCGTGATCTACGTCTTCGGGCCGAAGACGGGCTACGTACTCGGCGGAGGATAGGTGCGACGATGACGAGAAGAGTCGAGATACATGTCGACGGCATGCATTGCGGGTCGTGTGCGACCCTGATCTCGCGGGCGCTCACCAGGACGCCCGGCGTCGTCGCGGCCAACGTAAACTACGCCTCCCGGAAGGCGAGGGTGGAGTTCGAGGAGGCGCAGCTCGACGAGCAGCAGCTCGTCTCCCTGATCGCGTCGAAGGGCTACGGGGCGACGATCGGGGTCGACCCGGATACCGAGCGCCGGACTCGGGAGAAGGAGATCGCGGACCTGCGGATCTTCCTGGTCTTCAGTGCCGTGTTCGCCGTCCCTGCGTTCCTGCTCGGCATGGTCTTCATGGACGTGCCGTACCGGGTGCTCCTGCTCTTCCTGCTGGCGACTCCCGTACAGTTCGTGGTCGGGAAGACCTTCTACCTCGGGGCCTGGAGCGCCCTGAAGAACAGGATCGGGACCATGGACACGCTCATCGCCGTCGGGACGAGTGCCGCATACGTCTATAGTATCGCCGCGATGTTCGGGCTGGTCGCGGAACAATACTTCGAGACCGCGGCCGTCCTGATCACCCTGGTGATCCTCGGGAAGTACCTCGAGGCCGTGGCCAAGGGCAGGACCAGCGACGCGATCCGGAGGCTGATGGGCCTTGCGCCGAAGGTCGCGACCGTGGTGCGGGACGGGCGGGAGTACGAAATTCCGATCGACGAGGTGATGGTGGGCGACTGCCTGCTCGTGAAGCCCGGCGAGAAGGTCCCGGTCGACGGGACGGTTGTCGAGGGCGGATCGGCCGTCGACGAGAGCATGATTACCGGCGAGAGCGTCCCGGTCGAGAAGACCGTGGGATCGACGGTCATCGGCGGAACGATCAACAAGAACGGAATGCTGCGGTTCGAGGCGGCCAGGATCGGCGGGGACACGGTCCTTGCACAGATCGTCCGGCTCGTCGAGGACGCGCAGGGAAGCAAGGCCGATATCCAGCGGTTCGCCGACCGGATCAGCGGGGTCTTCGTGCCGGCCGTCCTCCTGATCGCCGCCGTCACCTTCATCGCGTGGTACCTCGTGCTCGGCACGTCGTTCCCGTTCGCCCTGATGGTGGCCGTGGCCGTGCTCGTCATCGCCTGCCCGTGCGCCCTCGGCCTGGCGACGCCGACATCGATCATGGTCGGCACCGGGATCGGCGCACAGCAGGGCATCCTGATCAAGAACGCCGAGAGTCTCGAGATGATGCACCAGGCGAACGCGGTCGTCTTCGATAAGACGGGGACGATCACCGAGGGCCGGCCCCGGGTGACGGACTTCCTCGCGACAGGGGCCGAGGACGAGCTGCCGGCCCTCCTCGGGTACGCATACGCGGTCGAACGGCACTCCGAGCACCCGCTCGCAGACGCCGTCACCGAGTACGCGAACGAACAGGGAGCCGCCTTCGGGGAGATCTCCGGGTTCAGGGCAGTACCCGGTTTCGGCGTGGTAGCGACCGTCGACGGACGAGCGGTCTACCTCGGGAAACCGGAGCGGGGCATCCTCGGTGCGGGGGCGGAGGAGATGGTCGGACGTCTGCAGGAGGAGGGAAAGACGGTGATGGTCCTGAAGGTCGACGGGAGTCCCCGCGCAGTCATCGGTGTCGCGGACACCATCAAGCCCACCAGCGCCAGAGCCGTCGAGGAGCTGCGAGACATGGGGATCGAGACGTGGCTGATCACCGGCGACAATGATCAGACGGCGCGCGCGATCGCCCGGGTTGCAGGCATCGAGAACGTCTTTGCCGAGGTCCTGCCCCAGGACAAGGCCGAGTACGTGAAACGCCTCCAGGAGAAGGGGCTGAAGGTCGTGATGGTCGGTGACGGGATCAACGACGCACCCGCGCTCGCGCAGGCGGACATCGGGATCGCGATGGGCTCGGGCACGGACGTGGCCATGGAGGCCGGCTCCGTGGTCCTGATGAGGTCGGACCCCCTGGACGTTCCCAGGGCGATCCGCCTCGGCAGGGCGACGATCCGAAAGATCCGGCAGAACATGGCCTGGGCGCTGATATACAACGTCATCGGGATCCCGATCGCTGCAGGCGTCCTCTACCCGTCGTTCGGCATCCTGCTCTCGCCCATCATCGCGGGCGGTGCCATGGCGCTCTCCAGCGTCTCGGTCGTGACGAACGCGCTCACCCTCAGGTGGGCCAGGCTCCAGGTGACGGAATGACAATCGGTTCATGGTTCAGGGAGAGCAGGGGCGCGTTTGCGTTCGCAATCGCGGTCATGCTCCTCGGGACCTTCGGGTATTTCGTGCTCGGAGGCACGGGCGGCATGGCCGGAGAGCCGATGTCGAACGATACGGTGAAGGTCGACCCGTCCGTCTTCGACGGGATCACGTACAAAGTCGCGTTCGCACCGGACGGCACGCCCAAGGTCTTCGCCCATGCGAGGAGCAACGCGCTCGCAAACCTGAGCGCGGCCGAGGGCGTGAGCATCCCCGACGGCGGTTCGATGGTCGTCGGGTCCGCCGAAGGAGCGATGATGAAGGAGGAGAAGCTGTTCGCACGACCGGGCGACACCCTGACGGACTTCTTCGGGCTCGACCGGATCGAGATCGGCGGAGTTCTCGCCGGGACCGGGACGTTCGTCGACGACCTGCACCTCCTCTCCACGCACGACTACGGCAATCTCGTTGGGGAAGAGGGGCGGGTCTACTCGAGGCTGACGCCGGAGAAGGTGCCGAAGCTCTTCTACTACCTCGACGTGAACGAGACCGTGCCGGCGAGGTTCGTACTCAAGGAAGGCAGCATGAGCGGCTATGCGGTACACGACCTCGGGGGCGTCGACTACTACCCGCTCGTACTCGGCGCAAACGAGGCGAAGATGATGCGGGAAGAGAAGCTGTTCGAGACCACCGGCGACCAGGTACGGAATTTCTTCGGAAAGAACGTGGTCGTGGTCGGCGTGCTCGAGACGACGAATTCGAGTTTCGACATGATGCATTTCGTGCCGTTGAACAAGACTTAGCTGGGATAGGAGGAGATACGACAATGAATTCGACAATGAAGACAGCGATTGGCGTGATCGCCGTCGCCGTCGTCGCAATGCTCTTTCTGCATTGCGGGGGCGCCGGAGCGTTTAATGCCAGACCCGTAACGACGACCGGACCATCGGGCCCGAATCAGACAGGCTCCTCGGAAGCAACCGGAGCGGGAGGCGCCAACGCGGCAGGCGCCGTTGATACGGGAGCAGGGACCGAACAGGTCCAGACCATCCAGCTCAGCTACAATGGGGTCCAGTATTCGCCCGCCGAGATCCGGGTGAAACTGGGGACGAAAGTTCGGATAGAAGGGGATCCCACAACCCTCCGTGGGTGCATGCTCGTGGTCAACATCGGCGGGTACGACGTCAGCAAGGCGATCCGCGAGGGCGACAACGTGATCGAGTTCACGGCCGACAAGGCGGGGACGTTCCCAATCTACTGCAACATGGGGATCGGCGACGGCAGACTCATCGTCGAGAGCTGATCGAGACGGGGGGCATCGTCCTCCAACCCTCTCTTTTCCGACTGTCCGTTCTCTCTCGAAAGATCGCTACGGTGACCAAGCGGTCATAGTTCGCTCCCCGATGGCCTTTGCTCAGCCGTATCCGGCAACCGTGATCTCCGTAATCGATGGTATGGAGTTCTGGGAAAAGAGGGGAGGATCAGACGAGAGGATCCGGCTGCTGCTCTCCGAGTACGGGGAGGTTCGTGGATTTTATCAGTACCGGCTCGTTGTTCCGGCGCAGTTTCTCGACGATAAGCTCCTTTGCCCTCTCCGACAGGACGAAGATCGGGATCGCGACGCCGGCCCGCATGAGCGCTCTCCGACCGGCGATCTCCCGGACCGTCTTCGAGGCGCAGGAGGTCATCAGGTCCGCCGACGCGGCAAACAGCTCGGCCTCATCCGGCGAGAGACCCGTGACGTGGACCCCGAAGATGATCGCGTCCGGATAGAGGCACCGGATCGTCTCGGCATCCGCCGGCAGTGCAACGGTCACAGCGACATTCGTGTGCCCCAGCTCGTAGGCGCGTTTGACGCCTTCGGCCTGGTCCAGGCGAGCGCTCGCTCTGTCGATCACCACCCCACCGTTCTCTTCGATTCGCCGGATTACGTCCGGATAGGGGGTCGTCGAGACGAGCCCGGACATCCTCCCACCGATCCCCTGAACAAGGGGAGGTGTTGTCACGATGACGGTCCCGGCGCCGTCACAGGCGAGGACCACCGCATCGATCAAGCCGGCGTGAAGGCCGAAACTCAGGATCTCGGACGCACCGTACCCGACAAACTCGCGTGTGTCGAGAACATCGCGGTCCGGCGTGCACATCCCCCACGACCTGATCCGGTTCTCGATGTTCGCCTTCACGGTGTCCCGATCGATCTCCGGGACGGGAAGGCTGAATCGCTTCGCAAGGGGACACTCTTTGATCCGCGCCTCGCCGACCTCGACCACCTCTCCTTCCCGTATGACGATACGGCTTCGGCCGATCGCTTCAATGACGTGTTCGTCGCGTGCTTCCGTCATGAGATGCCTGCTCCCAAGCGTATTTCGCTCCCGGGTGATGGCATCTGGTCTCGCGGTAAGAGTTGCCGGGACCGGAGGCGGTGCGTGCCTCTATCGGGCAGAAACCGGCAAGTATTACCGATGCGCCAAGGGGCATGAACCACGACGGACCACTCTCAGGTATGAACTGCACTACCACTGACCAGAACCGCCTGATGGACCGCCCCTCTCGATGGAGCTGGTTCGAGGTCGGATCCGTCCTGCTGTACGGGACGGTGCTCGGCGCGAGTATCGTGATGGCTCTCGCGGACCTGGGGGTCGGAGGCTGAGTCCTCCGGGGAACCCCATCATCGCCCTCTTCAGCACCGCGAACGGGTATCAGAGCGGCGCATCGGTGACGGTGATGCCGGCCTCGACCATGCGTTCGCGGATCATGTCCGCGACCTCGAACTGCTTCCTGGCACGCAGCTCGGCCCGGACCTCCTGCAGGACGCGAACCGGCACGCTGGCCTCGCGCAGGAAGTTGATGCCCAGGATCTCCCCGAACTCCTTCAGGGCCCCGAGGTCTCCGCTGGTCGCGAGCCCCTGGACGGCGGCGAGGGCCATGGGGGTATTGAGGTCCGACTCCATGGCGTCGACGAACGCTCTTCTTCCTTCAGGGTTCGGCCCCCGGTCGGTCGTCGCGACCGCACGGATATGTCCGAGGGCCCGTGCCGCCTGGCCGATCCCTTCCTCGGTCGCCTGCAGCGGAGACCGGTAGTGCGACAGCAGGACGAAGTAGCGCAGCACGTCCCTATCCCAGGTCTCGAGCGCGTCCCTGATGGTGATGAAGTTGCCGAGCGACTTGGACATCTTCTCGCCCCCGACCGTCAGGAACCCGGTGTGGAGCCAGAACCGGACCATCGGGTGCCGTCCCTCCAGGGACTCCATCTGTGCGATCTCGGCCTCGTGGTGGGGAAAGATCAGGTCCAGACCCCCGCCGTGGATGTCGTACTGCTGCCCGAAGTACTTCTCGGCGATCGCCGTATCCTCGATATGCCACCCGGGCCGGCCCCGGCCCCAGGGCGAGTCCCAGGTGTACTCCCCGAACTCCCCGAATTTCCAGAGCGCGAAGTCGAGCGGATTCCGCTTCGTCTCGTCGGCGATACGGCTGACGCGGTCCGTCCCGCGCTGGCCCGAGAGCTCGCCGTTGCGCTCGAACGTGTCCACGGCGAAGTAGACCCCGGTCCCGGCTACGTAGGCCGCACCGCGCGCGAGCAGGCGTTCGACCTGGCCAATGATCTCCGGGATGTGCGTGGTCGCGCGGGCGTAGTAACTCACGGCATCGATGCCCAGGGAGCGCATGTCCCGGAGATAGGCCGACTCGAACCGCCGTGCGATCACGCTCTGCGAGACGCCCTCCTCACGGGCACGGTTGATGATCTTGTCGTCGACATCGGTGATGTTCTGGAGATAGAAGACCTCCTTTCCCGTCCACCGGAGGTACCGGGCCAGAACGTCGAAGACGATATAGGTCCGGGCGTGACCCAGGTGCGAGTAGTCGTACACGGTCGGCCCGCAGACGAACAGGGAGACTCGATCCGGGTGATGGGTCTCGAACGGTTCCACGCTCCTCGACAACGTGCTGTAGAGTTCCACTCTCCTATCTCCTCGTGTCCTGACGCCGGCGGAGGGAGTTGAACCCCCACACATTCGCTTTGCAGGCGAAGGCATTGATCCGCTCTGCCACACCGGCACGGTTTCTTCGGATTGCTCCGCGTGGTCTCCCTCGCATCGCGTGTTCCCGCTCGAGATGTTGTCGACGGCGTATGTCGGGCGACCCGTCGTGACGTAGACGTTCATTCCCTTTCATTCTATCGGATCTTTCGAGCGGAGTGCATCCGACGGAGCGGGCGACGCTCGCCTGGCAATCGGACGTACGCATATCAACCCGGACGGTAATGGTACCGATCATGAAGGTGCGTATCATCGATACCATCGGAATCGGCACGGCGCTCTGGCTTTTCGGCTATCTCGCATCGCTGGCACTCTTCTTTTCGCCGGTTGCGAACATCATGGGCTGGATTATCACCGCGGTCTTTACTCCGATCACCATCGGAATCACATGGTGGCGGTTCCGGGGCAGGAACCTGCCCCCTTCGTACTTCGTGACAGTCGGGGCGGCATGGACCGTGATCGCGGTCGTCTTCGACTACCTGTTCATTGTCCGGCTGTTCCAGGCGACGTACTATCGTCCCGACGTGTTCGTCTATTATGCCCTGACATTCCTGATCCCTGTGGCCGTTGGTCTGTATTTGAATCGGATCAATGACGACCCGGCAGAAAGGAGGAGTTGACGGACGAGGGGCGGGCCAGAGCCCGCACCTGTCGCAGACCCGGGCGAAGGGCCCGTGCGGCCGACGGCGCAGACGATCTGTGCAATGAAAAATGTCGATGAGCATCCTGCGGCCCCCGTCGCATCGGTATGGTTACCGTGGCGGTGGCGGCATCCGTGGATGACGGCGTGCCCGATGGCGTCTCGAAACATCGCAACGGAACAGATCCAATCTCCTGGCCTCTGTCGGGTTTCTGATGGGGTACGATAGCCATGCCTCAGCACCCGATCTCCGCGACATCGCTCGTCGGCCCTCGTGGCCGACCTTGAGGTCGCGAGGTGGGGTCGGCAAAGGGCCAGCTCGTCGCGGCGCTGGAGTTCCGGGCGACGTCGCCGATCGTGATCGTCTACGTGCCCGCCCAGAACGAGGAGCTACGTCGATGGCATTCGAAGCCATGCAACCTCTCTCGAATCGGCGTCCGCTGTCGGCTGGTTGTCGGGGCTCGTTCGGATGAGCGGCGGTCGCGCCGTAAGGAGAACATTGCAGATCCGTTGACATTCGATGAGTCCTCGCCGATGAAAATCCGTCACAGTACAGAGCCGCGTGCCGTAGTGCGGCAGACTCTCATACGTCCTTCAGATCGTCTCCGCAACGCACTCCGCCGGATCAGGACCATCAGGACCCCGGTCCGCCGACCGGATTGCCTCTGGCTCAGTCATCCTGCAACGGTACCCTGAAGAGCACGAATACCGAACCATCCGTACCACGGGGGTACGGGGGCCCCGGTAAGTTTCCTGATGTATTTTTATCGATTGTGGAAGAGATCTCAGTATCTGGTGCTCATCCGATGTACTCTGTTCTCTACGTGGATGACGAACCCGCTCTCCTCGAGATCGGCCGGATCTTTCTGGGGGGTTCGGGCGAGTTCAGGATCGAGACCGCGACCTCGGCGATGGACGCCCTGAACCTGCCCGATTTCGCATCGTTCGAAGTCATCGTATCGGATTACCAGATGCCTGAAATGGACGGAATTTCCTTTCTGAAAGCCGTACGGGAACGGTTCGGCGAAATTCCCTTCATCCTCTTTACCGGCCGCGGCCGCGAGGAGGTGGTGATCGAGGCGATCAACAACGGCGCGGACTTCTACCTCCAGAAGGGCGGGG
>JGI24731J21663_1002283_pt1 | contig 12078 bp, 10 predicted proteins | sample EPASupsiteHSE605_FD_21663 | JGI IMG/M metagenome (IMG submission 21663) | reverse complement strand
CATAAATCCTCTTCATCATCTACAACAAGAATACGGGTAGTCGCCATAGTTCAATCTGTTATATAGTTTAATACAAATATAATTATTTTATGCAAATGAAGGCTTATTTTATTTCGCCCGAATGAAATAAATATTACAAAACCGTTACATGCTATGCAATAATCAGAAATCATGTTGATAAGATTGGGAGGAAAGAAATAATAAATACCTTTGCGTTTAACTATTCTAAATGAAGATAACATGAATATTTCTTTTCAAAAACAAATAATTGAGCTGATTAAACGAGAAGTGGTACCTGCTATAGGATGTACAGAACCTATGGCCGTTGCGCTTGCTTCTGCAAAAGCATCAGAAGTGCTGGGTAAAACGCCACAAAGAATTGAAGTTTTCTTAAGTGCCAATGTTTTAAAGAATGCGATGGGAGTGGGGATTCCCGGAACAGGTATGATTGGATTACCAATAGCCATAGCCTTAGGAGCTCTTGTTGGAAAGTCCGCTTACGGATTGGAGGTGCTACGTGATGTAGATTCAGATAGTTTAACAAACGGAAAAGCCTTGATAGAAAAGAAGTGTATTCAGATTTCCTTGAAAGAACAGGTAGATAAACTTTATATAGAAGTTATTTGTCATTATGAAGAGGAATTTGCCAAAGTTATTATAACTAAAGAACATACACATATCGTTTATATTGAAAAGAACAATAATGTATTGCTTGACCAGCAAATAGACGCTTCTTCAGAAAATGGAAAAGAGGAAGAATGTAATTTAACTTTTGCATCTGTTTATGAATTTGCGACCGAAGCTACTATTGATGATATTCAGTTCATACTTCAATCGGCTGAGTTAAATCGTCAGGCTGCCATATCATCGGCTCAGGGTAATTTTGGACATTCAGTTTGTAAAACAGTTACAGGGGTGAATGGGAAACGATTTCTGGGTGATTCTGCGCTTACACATATGTTGGCGATGACATCTGCGGCATGTGATGTGCGTATGGACGGAGCCATGATTCCTGTAATGAGTAATTCGGGAAGTGGTAATCAAGGCATAGCGGCTACCTTGCCAGTATTGAGTTTTGCCGACGATATTGAGTGTTCAAAAGAACAACTAATCCGCGCGCTTACATTGAGCCACTTAATGGTTATCTATATAAAACAAAGTTTGGGACGTTTATCAGCATTGTGCGGATGCGTTGTGGCTGCTACAGGGGCGAGTTGCGGAATCACTTACCTGATGGGAGGTACAAAAACTCAAATATCTTTCGCTATTAAAAATATGATTGGCAATATTACCGGAATGATTTGCGATGGAGCAAAACCAAGTTGCTCGATGAAAGTCTCCAGTGGTGTATCAACCGCTATGTTATCTGCCCTTATGGCCATTGAAGATAAAGTTGTATCATCGTCGGAAGGAATTATTGACGAAGATGTAGATATATCGATCGCTAATCTTACAGCTATCGGTTCCTCTGGTATGGAGGCAACCGATAGGCTGGTATTGGAAATTATGACAAAGAAAAAGTGTTAGTTTACATTTTTGCAAACATAGATTTCTGCACTCTTTCTTGTATCTCCGGAGTCTCCCATATTTTTAGTCTCTTCAATAAGAGCCTTTAAATGAGGAGTCTCCATATGTTTGAGATGTTCACCTTTGTTAGCCCATGTTTCAGTAATAAAAAATAATGTACTGTCGTCGAACGACTGATAAACTTCGTAAACCAAGCAACCAGGTTCCTTTAGTGTCTCGGCGGCACACTTATTAAATGACACTTTATAGGCCGAAACAAATTCGGGTTTCACTTTTTGGGGAAGATTCATCACAACTTGCATAGAGTCTTTGTTGCACGAACAGTCTAAAGATGCAGCTTTCTTTTCAGAAACAGATTCGGAACAAGCCGCAAGAAATAAAAGGCAACCAAAGATTGCTGTTAATTCTTTTTTCATAATGTAAAGAAGTTTAATAGGTAATAATATAAATTGTCCGCCAAATGTAATCAATTAATTGAATTAAACATAATTTAATCACGATGTATTCTTATCAAAGTAAACTTATTATTGCTTTGTGATGTTATTTATTTAGGTTGGATAAATACATCAGAGAAATATGAATGAGAAAAGTATATTACAACCTGTGGTTGAGATGAAGATTATAGAGAAGGGTCCGGTAATTGTTCATGGTCCGGTAAAGGTTATAACTCCCGACGGAATCGTTGTTATGAGAGAAATGTGTGCGATATGCCGATGTGGTAACTCAAAAAATCAACCTTATTGTGATGGTTCTCATTTGCAGAACAAAAAGCATGTATATGAACATGAAGAATTCTTCTAAGATTTGTAATTAGATCATTATATATATGTATTTCTTTTTCTTTATAGAAGTGACACTATGAATTGTATTGTGTTATCAAACATACATTTTAGAGTCTCTTTATTCCCTTAAACATATAAAAATACTTGTTTTTAAGTAGAAAAGTGTTACCATATTTGGATAATTACCCAAATTGGATCTATATTTGCCGTCGTAAAACAACAAAACCAATTCTTTAGAGAAAGAATTAGTTAGTTTTACTTTCCTGAAAATCAGGAGTCGGTTTAGTAATAAAGTTCTTTGCATCCTTCTTATAAAGAGGACTATTGTGTATGATTTTATTTTTTAAATCGATTAAGTTTAACGTAAAAATTACATTATGAAGGTTAGAGCTTATGTTCTCCTTGTATCAGTAGGCATATTGGTTATGTCTGCTTCTACAAAAAAAGCAAGACTATCTGAAGGAAACACTCCGGGAAATCTTGCTCCGAGAATAGAGTCCTTGGAAAACGAACGAGAGTTCAGTTTTCAAAATCGGTCCGGTAGATACACGCTATTAAATTTTTGGGCTGCGTATGATGCGGAATCGAGGGCACTAAACATTCAGTTGTGGAATGAGGTTAAAAAGTTGAGTTCCTCAGAAATTGAAATGATTTCAATCTCTTTTGATAAGAGTTCATCTGTTTTTGCTGAAACAGTTAAAACAGACAGATTGAATGAAGAGAATCAATTTCGTGATGGAATGGGAACAGAATCGGAGTTGTATGGAAAGTATGCCTTAAAAAAAGGATTTAAAAACTTTCTGATTGACGACCAAGGAGTAATTGTTGCAGTAAATGTTGCTCCCGATGAAATTTCCAATGAATTAAGTAAAAATTAATCTACAAATGATTATGAAAAGAGGGTGAATCGTATTATTGATTCACCCTCTTCTTTTTTTTATTGATTGGCCTATTAATCAGAAATTAATACAGATATACTCATCGGGGAGCTCTCCTGTAAAGAAATATCGCAATAACTGTGTAAATAACGTTGGGGATCCATGCAGCCACCATTGGGCTAACATAGCCATTTATTGCGAATGTAGATGTTACAGTCATAAATAAGATGTAAGAGAAGCTAAGAGCCAGACCAATGCCAATATTTAGCCCCATTCCTCCTTTTATTTTCCTCGACGAGAGGGCTGCGCCTATCGTTGTTAGAATAAATGCAGCCATTACAGTTGCAAAACGTTTATGATATTCAATTTGAAATGTTTGGATGTTTCCAATCCCCCTTTTCTTTTGCCGGTTAATGTAGACATTCAACTCGGGAGTTGTCATTGTTTCGCAATCGTTAACTGATATCAGAAAATCTGAAGGAACAATTGTAAGAGTCGTATCCTGACGGCTCCCGCTACGAATAGTTTCTTTCATTCCTTTAAAATCACGTATCATGTAATCGATAACCGTCCAGGTATAAAGGGAATCATACTTAATTGAATTGGCGGTAAGGCGGGAAATAAGCTTTTTATCCTTAAAGTGTTCCAATGAAAAACGATAACCCATATTGGATCGTGCTTCATATCGGTCAAAGTAAGCAAAAACACCAGGTTCGACTTCCAACTGAACATTTTTGGCGTATGTCATTTCCTTATTCTTTATATACGGTGGAATTATGAAACTATTCAACGTAAACGTTACAATGGCTATTATCGCCGCAGAAACAGCATAAGGCATCATTAGCCGTCTAAAGCTCATTCCACTTGCAAGCATGGCAATAATTTCGGAATTGTCCGCCAGTTTCGATGTAAAGAAGATTACTGCAATAAAGGTGAATAAAGGACTAAACAAGTTTGCAAAATAAGGTACAAAGTTCATGTAATAATCCATTACAATCGCTTTAAGCGGCACATTTGGTTGAAGGAACTTATCAATTTTTTCATTGATGTCGAATACAACCGATATGGAAATAATTAATATAATAGCAAATACATACGTTCCAAGGAACTGTTTGATAATGTATTTATCGATCCGCTTTAATTTATATTTCATAAATTATAACCTGTTTGATAGTTGAATAACCATGCCACTTTTCCATGAAGAGAAATCGCCGGCTATAATATGTTTACGGGCTTCACCAACCAGCCATAAATAAAAAGCAAGATTATGAATAGAAGCAATCTGTAATCCGAGCAGTTCGTTTGTTTTGAAAAGATGGCGTACATAGGCTTTACTATAAAGAGAATCAACATATGAAGTTCCTTCTGTATCAAGAGGAGAGAAATCGTTTTCCCACTTCTGATTCCGCATATTCATTGTTCCGTATCTGGTAAATAGTTGACCGTTACGGCCATTGCGCGTAGGCATGATGCAGTCGAACATATCAACACCACGTTCAATCGCCTCCAGCAAATTAACCGGTGTGCCAACTCCCATCAAATAACGAGGTTTATCTTTAGGCAGTATTTCGTTTACTACCTCAATCATTTCGTACATCTTTTCCGTGGGTTCTCCTACAGCTAATCCACCGATAGCATTACCGTCGGCTTCCTTTGCAGCGATATTCTCGGCTGCCCGAATTCTTAGATCCGGATACACACAACCCTGAACAATTGGAAATAAGCTTTGGTTATATCCATATTTAGGATCGGTGCTGTTAAAACGCTCGAAACAACGATTAAGCCAACGTTCGGTAAGACCAAGCGACTCTTTTGCATAATTGTAATCGGCATCACCCGGACAGCACTCGTCAAATGCCATAATAATATCAGCTCCTATAGTACGCTCTATATCCATCACCTTCTCGGGAGTAAACATGTGTTTAGATCCGTCGATATGAGAACGAAATTCGGCTCCTTCCTCATGCAGCTTTCTGTTTTCTGCAAGCGAGAACACTTGAAAACCTCCGCTATCAGTCAGGATGGGACGATCCCAGCTATTAAATTTATGCAAACCACCAGCCTGTTCAAGGATTTCCAATCCGGGACGCAGATATAAATGGTACGTATTACCAAGGATAATCTGAGCCTTGATATCATCTTTCAGCTCGGTCATATGTACAGCCTTAACAGACCCTTGTGTACCAACTGGCATAAAAATAGGCGTCTCAATTACCCCGTGATCGGTAGTAATTAAGCCCGCCCTCGCATTTGTCTTAGTATCTTTGTATTGTAATTCGAATTTCATTCGGTCAAATTTTACGCAAAGGTACTTCTTTACTTAATAAGGAACAAAAGATGAAAGGCTAAAATCCGAATTCGTCTACTTCGATTTCTTTAATTTCTTCCACTTTTGGTTTAGATGCAAACTGATGCACTACATTTGCCTTAACAATGATGGCCCTGTCTGGTCTGGCCGGACATATAGATTCGCATCCTCCGCAACCGATACAGATTTCAGGTTCTACTTTTGGAATTCTTAAATCACCTTTGTAGGGAACCATCTTTACAGCCTGAGTCGGACAGTGTTCGGAACAAGCCCCACAGTCGGTACCATCAATCTCTACAATACATCTGTTTTTAAAGAAATGGGCAATTCCTACCTGGGTTGTTACTTTTTCTTCCTTAGTTAATGGCTTGATAGCATGGTTTGGGCATACGTCCGAGCATACGGTGCATTCATAATTGCAATAGCTATTGTCGTAATCAAGGTGCGGTTTCAATAAATATCCTAATCCAAATTCTAATACCGCAGGTTTTAAAATATGTGTAGGGCATTGAACAACACACAGATGGCAACCCGTGCAAGTGTCTTTAAACCGTTCGAGACTTAAGGATCCAGGAGGTGTTATGGGTGGCCAGTTTGAATTATCTTCCTTACCATGTGCTCTTCTTTTACCGTGTGAAGCATGTTGAGCAATTGCTGTTACTATTGGAATTGATGACGCAACCGTGATACCTGTTGTTAGAAAGGAACGTCTGCTGGCAAAAGCTTTCTGCGATTCAATGGGCGCACTTTTATCAACCAGTTTGTGTTTCGAAAATATCGGATTCATATTGTAATGTAATGCATTTTTGGAGCAGGACGTTACACAATTAAAACAATCCACACAACGTGAATTGTCTACCTCCATGGTTTCCACATTAATAGCTTCTGCTTTACAAGACTTTTCACATTTTCCACATTGTATGCACGAATTTTTGTCAAAATTTATACTCAAAAATGAATAACGAGACACCAGACTCAATAACGCCCCAACCGGACAAAGGGTATTACAAAACAACCTTCCGCGAAGTGTTACCATGAGAATGAAAAGTAAAAGAATACTACCTCCTGCAATTACTGCAGGAATAGTAATAGACTCTACTGTTACGTGGTAAAGTGTATAATTGTCAAATTTCATAAGACCATCAGCTATGAGGTTATTTCCCCACATCACTAAAGGCCTGAAAAGATTACTCACTATTCTTCCAAAATTGCTGTAAGGGTCTAAAAGCAGCAGGAGTTCAATAGATCCAAATACAGCAAGAACAGCTGTTAGTCCCAGCAATCCGTATCGAAGCCAATTAAGAGGCTTACGAAATACAAACCGACGAGATCCTTTTTTCTTTTTCTTTCCAATGCAATAAATGCGATTAATTATGTCTTGTAAAACTCCTGCCGGGCAAATAACCGAACAATAGATGCGTCCGAATACAAGGACAAGCAAAAATTGAGCGATAAGAATCCATATTATTCCAGCTAATATTGCAGGGACCAGTTGAATATGTAAAAGATTGTGCAGACTTTCCGGAAGAAGATTTGCAAAGTCAACAAAGTATAAAAATATGGGTACGAAAAAGAGGATTGCGAGGAGAACCCGCAATCCTTTCAATATCTTAGACTGTTTCATTATATCTTAATACGTTTGATCGTTATTTTATCCAGGTTTGAAGTCCCAAGTTTTAAGGCTTCACCTTTTTTGATATGGCCAACGGCACTTATATCCAATTTCTCAACCTGATTAAAGAATTTAAGAGCAGCAGTATCTGTTGCAACAATGTTAGGAGAGGCTATAAGCGTTTTAAGCTGAGCTACATCCGCTAAACTCTTTCCCTGCGGACCATTGTGATGCATTATACGGTATGCGTCAACTATATTTAATACAGGCTTTTTATTCCAGGTACAAATATCGGCAATACACTGTTGTAAATCATTTGAATGGAAAAAGCGTCTGTCCCATACAATACCCATATAGTTTTTCATAGCGCAAGTCAACTTAGCTCCTCCATGGTTTTTAAGAACAGGAACATTGATCCAAACATCTGCTTCAATCAATGATTCGTGTATCATTGCATTCTTTAGAGTAACTCCATTTGGAATAGAAACATTCTTGTAATACTTCTCATCATTGCCAGGCACTATTACACCACCTGCTCTTTTTACAGCAGCAGCAATACCACTGGTTTCATAACATTTTTGCCAGTTATCACACGTATGATCAAATACTGTTACTTTTTGGGCACCAGCAGCAAGGCATTTTTTTACCAGAGCTTCAACAAGTTGCGGATTTGTGTTCCCAGCCATTTCCGGAGAACGATCCCATCCAATATTTGGCTTAATAACAACTTTTTGTCCTTTTTTAACGAACTTACCAATACCGCCTAAAGCTTCCAGCGCTTTATTTAGCATAACGGCAGGTTCTCCACCCATAACTGCAACTAAATCCGGAGCTTTTTCTACAGCAACGGTGTTAGAAGATAAAGCAGCTTGCAAACCTTCAAAATTTAGTGTTAGGGCAGCTCCTGCTACCGCACTGGTCTTTAAAAAATCACGACGTTTCATATTGCTTATTTAAGGTGTTAAATTATTCTTTGCACATTAACGAACTAACAAATATAATGCTATTATTATTACAACAGTAACTTTTTATGCAAAAAAGTGCAAACGATATAGTGTGCTTATTAGTTCGTAGGTAACTGGGCTGGTTTGTTATAGTCATTGAGTCACTTTATAGTGGGATTGACTTCTTTTGGTTATATTTGTCCAATGAAACATGAATAATAAAATGGAACTATATCACTATACCACATTGGAATCATTTTGGAAAATGATTTCAATGTCAGCGGAAAACGAAAAGGTAAGTATCGAGTTGTTTAACATAATGCATCGCATGGAAAACGGTGAGTCGCCTTATGGCCTCTCTGTTTTAAGAAGAGCGATAGGAGAATACGAATCAAGAAATAATATTCCTTCTGAACAGAGTAAAATAGAAGTCCCTTTTTTTAGGAACGACCGGGTTATGCTGGTTGGTCCTGATAAAGAAATGTATATATTCCCTTTATCAGAATGCCCGGACAATAAAGAGTGGTGGACTTCCGTATCTTCGTTAGAGACAAAAGTAGCTATCGGATTCGACTACCTGGCATTGGTGGATTATTGTATTTCAGCAAATTTGTTTTTGCTAAAATGCAAGTACGATGAAGCAAAGGCATTGGAGGTGTTTATTAATCAGCTTGATACCGAATACGACACATTCGATTATGATGAAGAACACAGCAGGTTTAGCGTACACACCAAGTTCTTCTCTATGATGTATAATGCTTGTCTGGAAGTAGATGATCCTGCAAAATCCGATTCAAAGGAATGGCGTTTAACTTCATTTGCTTCTCCTCTTGAAGCATCGTATACTTACAAAGATGGAAAAATTATTCCTTTTGAGTTGTTGAAACTTCCACAGAATGTGATAAAAAGTATTTGTATTCAAACAAATGGGTATTGCGACATCGTTATTAGTGGTATATTAGGTTTACTAGAGAAAGAAGGATTTGATACCGAAGTTATTGAAATCCGTAAATCTGCCATACACGTATAACTGATATTTTTTATAATTTTGTACGCTTAAAAAAGAAACCCTGTGAAAGAATACCTTACTCATTTAAATGATAGCCAGCGTGAGGCCGTAACCTATACCGACGGACCTTCACTGGTAATTGCCGGTGCTGGTTCGGGCAAAACGAGGGTGCTGACTTATAAAATTGCTTACCTGCTCCAACAGGGATTTCCTGCTCAATCCATTTTGGCTCTAACGTTCACTAATAAAGCAGCGCGCGAGATGAAAGAACGTATTTCTTCCATGGTAGGGGCCGAACAGGCTCGTAGATTATGGATGGGAACGTTTCACTCTATTTTTTCACGTATCCTCAGAAATGAGGCATCTTATCTTGGATACCCTTCGGGATTTACCATTTACGATTCAACAGACTCTAAAAGTTTGCTCAAGTCAATCATTAAAGAAATGCAACTCGATGATAAAGTGTATCGGGTAGGGACGGTTCAAAGCCGAATTTCCAATGCAAAGAATTCGCTGGTAACGGTCAAAGCTTACGAACAGAGCAAAGAGCTTCTCGAATCAGACATGCACTCGAAAACTCCACTGATTTCGGAGATATATAAACGTTATCAGGCAAGGTGCAAACAAGCTGGAGCGATGGACTTTGATGATTTATTGCTTCAGACAAACATACTCTTCAGAGATTTCCCCGAAGTGCTGGAAAAGTACAGACGTTTTTTTCAATATATCTTGGTCGACGAGTATCAGGATACCAACTTTGCCCAGCATTTAATTGTGCAGCGTTTAAGTGAAATACATCAGCGGATTTGCGTGGTGGGGGATGATGCGCAGAGTATTTATTCTTTCCGTGGAGCTAATATTGATAATATACTTAAGTTTAAGAGTACCTATTCGGGTTGCCGTGTATTTAAGCTTGAGCGCAATTATCGTTCTACGCAATCGATCGTTAATGCTGCCAACAGCTTGATTCAGAAGAATAAGGAGCAAATACACAAGACGGTTTATTCAGAAAATAATGTTGGCGAAAAGATTCGGGTAACCTCGTCCTATTCCGACTATGAAGAAGGATACGTTATTGCAGGAAAGATCGCAGAGATGCGCATGCTGGGAAATCATTATAGCTTTTCCGATTTTGCTATTTTATATCGCACCAATGCGCAGAGTCGTATTTTAGAAGAAGCGTTGCGTAAACGAAATATTCCTTATAAAATATATGGGGGGCTGTCTTTCTATCAGCGAAAAGAGATAAAGGATATTATTTCTTACTTCAGAGTTATTGTAAATCCTCATGATGAAGAGGCGCTGAAGCGTATTATAAATTATCCGGCCAGAGGCATTGGAGAAACGACTGTGAATAAATTGGTTTCGGTTGCTTCGGAAAACGATGTGAGTCTGTGGACTATCTTGCAGAATCCTACCGCATATTCTCTGCCTGTTAATAATGGGACTTTAAATAAGCTTACCGGATTTCGCGAGCTAATGGAGGGTTTTATGGCCCGAAATGAGGAGCTTTCGGTAGATGAGTTGGCTGGAATAGTGGTTAAGGATAGTGGTATAGTCGGCTCGCTGTTTCAGGATCGGTCGGTCGAAGGAATAAGCAAACAAGAAAACCTGGAGGAATTAATAAAAGGTATTGCCGAGTTTTCTGAAATAAAGAGGGAAGAAGGGGCTGAGAGTATAAAAATGGCTGATTTCTTGTCGGAAGTTTCATTGCTAACCGATCAGGATAATGATAAAGATGAGTTCAATAACAAAGTGACGCTAATGACCGTTCATTCGGCGAAAGGGCTTGAATTTAAAAATGTATTTGTAGTCGGAATGGAGGAAGATCTTTTTCCATCACAGATGGCGAAAGACAATCCACGGGCCATCGAGGAGGAGAGAAGGCTTTTCTATGTAGCTATAACACGAGCAGAAGAAAATTGCATGCTAACCTATGCAAAAAGCCGATTCCGCAACGGGCAAAGCACAATTTGTTCGCCCAGTCGTTTCCTCAAAGATATTGATGCGGAATTTTTAGATAATCCCTCTGCACCAGCCACTGAAGATACGTTTGCCGCGCAACGCGCAAAATATCAGGAGTCTGCACTCGCTTCATTTCGAAAACAATCCGAAACCGACGATCATTTTACATCGCCTGTTACGTCCGAAGCAAAACAACGTGTGGCACGACTAACCAAAATCGAAAATGCAACACCTCAGACAGGTGCTTCTGCATTTAAAGGTACAGAATTACTGGTTGGCAGCCGTGTGCGGCACGATCGATTCGGCGAAGGAGAAGTAATGGCTATTGAAGGAACAGATGCCAATCAAAAAGCAACTGTTGAGTTTGATAACTTTGGTCAAAAGCAATTGCTTCTTAAATTTGCTAAACTTACAATTCTTTAGAAATTAAAGACTTCGTGTACATAAGGCTTTTTTTGTATCTTTGTACCCTTAATAAAGATAATATAGATTTAAAATGATAGATTTTAATGCGATTCCATCGCCTTGCTATGTAATGGAAGAAAAGCTATTGCGGAATAATCTGGCTCTTATCAAGCGAGTAAAAGAAGAGGCTGGAGTAAATATTATTCTTGCTTTCAAAGCGTTTGCCCTCTGGAAATCGTTCCCGATTGTTAAAGAATACATTTCTTATTCCACAGCTAGTTCCAAATTTGAAGCACAACTTGCATTCGAAGAGATGGGGATGCCGGCTCATACTTATTCGCCGGCATACACTGAAGCCGATTTCCCTGCGATATTAAAATATAGCAGCCATATTACATTCAACTCTCTGTCTCAGTTTGAGCGTTTTTACCCATTGGTAAAGGCCGATGGCCGAGGTATATCATGTGGATTGCGTATTAATCCTGAATTTTCGGATGTGGAAACGGATTTATACAATCCTTGTGCCCCGGGTACACGGATGGGGATTGTAAGAGATTTACTTGGAAAGACTTTACCGGAAGGGGTAGACGGACTTCATTTTCATACTTTATGTGAGTCTACTTCTTTTGATTTGGAGAGAACTCTGCA
>JGI24731J21663_1002282_pt1 | contig 12081 bp, 12 predicted proteins | sample EPASupsiteHSE605_FD_21663 | JGI IMG/M metagenome (IMG submission 21663) | reverse complement strand
GGTGATGAGTCCAGGTATCTTCCCAGACTAAACGGAGTGAAATGATCATGATGGTAATGGCTGATGGTCAGAATATCTGCCTTTGCAGCGTATTCCTGCACCCTGGCTCTGGTTTGATGGAGTGCATCGAATTCATCCTTCCATGGGGGAAATCCAAACCTTTTGGGGGCAATGGATGTCCCGGGGTCAATGAGTATCTTCTGGTCAGTTTCCACGAAGGTGGCCATGGACCGCACACCCATACTTTCAAAGGCCAGTGGTATGATATTCATTCAAAACACCCTTCTATAACTTCCACGTTTTCATTTAATTTAACATCCACGGATTTTTTTAAGATCCCGGTTTATTTAATTACATCCACAAACTGGAAACCTCCCCCATCAAATAAACCCTGGTCACTTATTTTAAGTTGGGGAATCACTAAAAGGGCCATGAAAGACATGGTCATGAATGGTGAAACTAATTCACAGCCCATACCATTAACTACTTCATGTAAATGATTCATCTGTGCAGATACCTCTCCTGCACTCATGATACTCATTAGTCCAGCTACTGGGAGTTTAAGAGAATATATGTCACCATCAGAAACTGCAACCAGCCCCCCTCTATTATTTTTAAGGGTGTTTACTGCCAGGGCCATATCTTCACTACTGGTACCAATTACAATAATGTTATGGGAGTCATGGGCTACACTGGATGCAATTGCACCTTTTTTAATGTTAAAACCATTCACAAATCCATTGGCCACGTGGTTATTTCCATATCTTTCCACCACTGCAATTTTCAGAACATCCTGTTCAAGGTCTACTTTAAAAACACCATTCATAACATTTAAATTAGCTTCAGATTCTCCGGTGATAAGCTGACCCTCAATCACTTTAATAACTCTCACGGTGGTATTTTCAGTAAATGTAGGATGTATTTCAAAATCAGATGGTTTTATTGTCTGTAAATGGAATGAATTTTCTATCATGGTGGATTTAACATCAAAGAGAGCCTTACCTTCCCGGGCAACCAGTTCACCATTGATCAGAACCTTTTTAACGTTAAAATTTTCCAGATCATCTACCACCACCAGATCTGCTCTTTCACCTGGACTCAACAAACCAGCGCCCAGATTATAATGTGTTGCAGGATTCACAGTAACCATGCGAATAGCATCCACAGGATCAACCCCCAGTTGCACAGCTTTCTTAAGGATCTGATTCAGATGTCCCTGTAGAAGGTCTTCGGGGTGGCGATCATCAGATACCAGGAAATCACCACCTACTTCCCACAGTTCTTCCAAGTTTTTGGCTGATGATCCTTCCCGGATCATTATCTTCATCCCCAACCTTTTCTTCTCCAGAGCCTCCTCTCGTCTGCTGCACTCGTGATCCGTGGATATCCCGGTACCAATGTACTTACACAGATCAGCACCAGAAAGCAGTGGTGCATGGCCATCAACAGGCTTTGAATGTTGGTGGGCGATTTTTATCTTCTCCAGAACTATTGGGTCTTCCCCCACCACCCCAGGGAAGTTCATCATCTCCCCCAGTGCCACCACATCATCCAACTGCAGGAGTTCATCAATTTCTTCGGGCCCTAAAACCGCTCCCGAGGTTTCAAAAGGTGTTGCAGGCACACAAGAAGGTGCGGTAAAGAAGAAGCGGAGAGGAACGGTACTGGCATCCTTCATCATGTAATTGATCCCGGATACCCCCAGGACATTGGCAATTTCATGGGGATCAGCAACCACGGCGGTGGTTCCATGGGGCACCACTGCCTCTGCAAAACGGGATGGGGTGAGCATGGAACTTTCAATATGGATGTGGGCATCAATAAAACCAGGGAGAATGTAGTTTTTAAACTCCTCATCCACTTCACGTATACATTTAATCAGACCACTCTGAATTTCCACCTCTGCCGGGTAGATCTCTTCTGTGAAAAGGTTTATAATGTTTCCTTTAAGCATTTACATCCCCTCATAGTTTTAACCGTGTGTTGAGCTATTTTTTGGTTAATAACCTTGGTATCATTCATGGATAATCTATTTCCCAAAATATTTTTCAAAAAAAGAAAAAGACGTAGAATTTTAATCATCGTCTGCATGATTAACTTCATGATAAAGCATGGGTAAGAATGCCCCAACATCGGTAACAATGCCCAGTACTTGGGCACTGCCACGATCACCAAGTTTAGTGACAGTTGCAGGGTTGATATCCACACAGATACTCTTAACTTGGGAGGGGAGCATGTTACCCACGGCTATGGAATGGAGCATGGTGGCGATCATGATCACCATATCCACACCGGGAACATACTTCCTCATCTCATCCTGGGCCTCAATAACATCGGTTATAACATCTGGAAGAGGTCCATCATCCCGTATAGATCCGGCCAGTACAAATGGAACATCGTTCTTCACACATTCATACATAACTCCTTTCTTAAGAACACCCTGCTCAACTGCATCACGTATGGAGCCAGCCTGGTTTATCTGGTTAATGGCGTAGATGTGGTGGCGGTGTCCCCGTGCCACAGCTTCACCAGTCTTCACACACATCCCCAGGGATGTTCCGTAGAGTGCACTTTCAATATCGTGGGTGGCCAGGGCGTTACCGGCAAATATAACATCCACCAATCCTTCTTTAACCATCCTGGCCAGCACCGGGCCTGAACCAGTGTGGATAATGGCTGGCCCACCAACCACAGCAATCTTACCTCCACGACTTTTAACTTCCCTTACTTCACGGGCAATACTCTTAATAATGGTTTGCAGTGGTTTTTCCGAGGAAGCATCACTACCCATGAACTCGAATACTCCCTTCTTACCCCTGGGTCTCTGGGGGGCCATAACCTTAATTCCTTCACGACCTACCACTACCAGATCACCCTTTTCTATCCTGCCAATGGGTTTAATGATTGCCTTGGGGGTTTCAGGGTCAACCACAATCATACAATCCATTTCAATGTTCTCCACAGGTATCCATTCATTCTGGAAGCGGATGAAGGTTGGATGGTTGGTGGTTGAATAAAAATCAGCAGGTAGGGTTTTATCCTTGCTGGCAGCCTCCAAATTAACTTCACGAATCTCCACTACCATGGCCCCAATTTCAGCCAGCTCATCTAAAATTTCACCCAAAAGTGATTCACTATCTGCTGAAACTTTAATCCTGGCCAGGCTGGTATCTTTTTTACGTTTACCCACTTCAAATTCCAATATTTGGAAGTCACCTCCCATGTCCATAATAAGGTCCAGGGCCCGGGGAAGGGTAAGTGAGTCAATAATATGTCCAGTAAGCTTAACTTCACGGTTGTACATCTATCTATCCTCCTTTTTTACAAAACCAAGGATCACTCATAGAACATCCCTGGATGCAATTTATTATCAGTTGAATTTCAGATTCTTATCTATGAACTTAAAATGTAACTTCTTAATCTCTGTACATTCTATTCATCTCTAAATATCTGGCTGGATATCTATAAATATTTATACAATATTTGAAAGGAGACCATATCATTAAAAAAAAATTAATTAAATGCGTTAAATTATTTTTCAATAATTCATTGCAGGAATAAGAAGTCTAAAATTGTTTTAGCAGCATTAATTGAGGTGCTATCTCCTATGGAGTTTGATGAAACCTCAACCACGTCAAACCCAATGACTGTTTTCCCTTCCAGTGCAAAGATGAGTTTTTCCAGATCACGAGGGTTTAGTCCCCCTGGTGTGGGGGTACCAACACTAGGAGCATAGGCCGGGTCAAGGATATCTATATCTAAGGTGACGTATATTGGACCTTTTATCTGGTTAATGGTCTTTTCCATTTTGGAGATATCATCCTGGGAAGTGTGATATGTTATTCCATTATCCCTGGCAAAATCTCTTTCATCCTGGGAAGCCGAACGTATTCCCATTTGAATTATATCTCGGGGTTCGAGGTCATGTACCCGTCGCATAACCGTGGCATGGGAATATTTTTCTCCCATATACTCATCCCTGAGATCCATGTGGGCATCAAAATGGAGAATGGTAATATTATTTAAAGTATCATAAGACTTCAAAACACCATAAGTGATGCTATGTTCTCCTCCAATGGTTATAGGGGTGATATTATCGTCTAAAATGGATGATACCACCGATTCCAGATTCGAACAAGTTTTCTGGAAGTTTCCGGGAACAGATTCCAGGTTCCCAATATCCTGTACACTGGTACTCAAATCCTTATCAAAAAATAAGTTATATTTTTCAAAATTGTAGGAGGCTTCCCTCACAAAGAGAGGTCCGTTACGTGCCCCTGGTTGGTAAGTGGTGGTGCTGTCAAAGGGCACTCCTAAAATACCAAAAAGGGGTTTATCAGTTAAATGGGAGTAATCAGACTCCACCTGAGAAAAAGCAAATTTAAGAGGATTTTCAGTGTATAAATACATTTATCCAAATCCTCATTAACTCTTTAAAAATCAATATTCTAATTTCTCATGAGGTTTATTTAATCCTCATGAGCTTCTTGTTACCCATGGCTACAATGTAACCTACTTCTGCTCCTTCAATCAGTTTGTCACTGAGATCATCTGGTATTGGGACTTCGAAGGTCTCGTAGGTTTCCAGGTCCATGAGCTGGATATCACTACCCATTAAAGCCAGTACCTGGGCAGTTCTTTTATCAATTATAGGGACTTCTATTTTAGCATCCACTGGTTTTACTAGACCTCTTTTCTGATTGTCAAATACGCCAACAGCATCTACTCGTGCCTTTGCTGCTCCGTGTTTTCCAGGGGATGAAGTCTGAATACTTACTACTTTAGATGCTTCACCATCTAATACTACATATTTACCTACTTTAAGAGTTTTAACTTCCACTACCTTCGTTGACATGCTCTTTACCTCCNTATTATCATGTAAAATTTTTGATCCATGTAAATGGGATCCATAAATTTTTAGAACCTAGAAATAGAATCTATTATTATTAGTATAACTCTGCTATTACTATTACTCTACTTGCAGGGTATAAATATATTTATAGATACCTCTCTCTGATATAGAAATGCCTATATTTTTTTCCCTATTTAAATTTTTAAGTGAATTTCGAGTGATATGATGAAAGTTTCAATAACATCAGGAAGATCAGAAGGACCCACCAGACTAAATGCCTTTGATAATGCCCTTTTAGATGCGGGGATTGGTGACGTGAACCTAATAACAGTATCCAGCATACTCCCTAAAGACACAGAGATAGTTGAACTCCTTACATTAAGGAAGGTAAAATGGTTAATTGTGTCCTGGCCTGCGCACATTCAGACCAGCCAGGGGATTTAATAACCGCTGCAGTGGCAGTGGCAATATCCGATGATTTTGGGTGTGTGGTGGAACACTCCGGGGTGAACCAGGACTCAGATGCGATCAAAGAAGAAGCGGAAACCATGGTAAAGTACATGATGCAGGTGAGGGGTCTTACCATCAGGGAAATCATCATAGCACATGAAAGTCATAAGTTAAAGAAGAGGCAGTTGCATTGGCTGCCGTGGTATATCTGGAATGACTCATGTGGCTACTTTAGATAGAATACTAATTACAAGTCCTTTAAAATAGTGATCATGAATGATACTGAATAAAATCCTAACTTTGAAGTAAATTCAAGTGTTTTATTGGGTTCAGGGGCCTAGAATAAGTTCTGATAGGAGGAGGGTAACTATGAATAGAGAAGATCAGGAATTTTGGGGTGAGGTATGCCAGGATTTAATTGAGGAATCTCAAAGGGCAATATCCCCTCTTATAGGATCCCAAAAGAGTGGAGAGATAGTTAAAATGGGTGCTGATGGAACTCCAACCACTCTTATTGACATGGTGGCAGAAAACAAGGTTATGGAAGTTTTGGAAGGTGTTGACAGACCATTAACTCTTATAAGTGAAGAAATTGGTGAAGTAACCATTGGTGAAGGCCCATCTGATGCCATACTGGTGGTGGACCCCCTGGACGGCACCAGCAATGCAGTGAAGAACATACCTGCCTACGGGATATCCGTGGCAGTGGCACCTATTTCCCCTGAAAAAAAAGGCTCTTTAACTATTCAGGATATTCAGATGGGTGTGGTGAAAAACTATGCTACAGAAGATATTTACAGTGCAGTTAAGGGCCAGGGGGCTTTTGTCAATGGGAATGATCTTACACCATCTCTTAAGCAGGATTTAGCCCATATATCTCTGGGAGCTTACGTTTACAGGATGGACATGGGAAAAATCGAAATTCTCTGCAAAAGTGTCAGAAGAATGAGAATTCTGGGGGCGGTGGCAATAGAACTCTCTTATGTTGCCGATGGAACCTACGATGCATTCGTTGATGTGAAAAATAATCTACGGTTGGTTGATGTTGCTGCAGCCAAGCTTATCCTGGAAGAAAGTGGGGGGATTGTGACGGATTCCAATGGAAAATCCCTTAATGGGAGGTTAAGTGTTCTGGAGAAAACTTCCATTATAGCTACCTGTAATGAAGTTATTCATAAAAAGATAATGGATATACTGGAGGGGATTTAATGATCATGGGATTGGTGGCTCGTAATGACATAAAAGGCGCAGTGGAACTTGCTCAGGAAATTGCTGATTTTTTAACCGAAAAAGAGGTGGATATTGTTCTGGACACTCCCCTGGCCATGGAACTGGAAAAATATCAGGACAAACAATGTGAACTGAAGGACATGGATGTGGACATGGTGGTTGCTATTGGGGGAGATGGAACTATCCTCCGCACCCAGAGTTACATTAGCCACAAAAAAATTCCATTAATTGGAATTAACATGGGAACTGTTGGATTTTTAACAGAAATAGATCCTGAAAACGCTTTCACAGCTATTGAAGCCGTTCTTGCCGGGAATTATTTTGTGGAAAAAAGAAACCAGCTTCTGGTATGGCACAATCATGAGTTACCCCCTGCCCTAAATGAGGTGGTGCTCATGACCCGTAAACCCGCCAAAATGCTCCACATCCAGATCAGTGTGGATGATGAGATAATGGAGGAATTGCGTGCTGACGGACTTATAATTGCCACACCCAGCGGGTCCACGGCCTATTCCATGTCTGCGGGTGGTCCAATTATTGATCCCAGGGTTGAAGCATTTGTAATAGTTCCTATATGCCCATTTAAATTGGGGGCCAGACCCACCGTTGTTTCCGATGGAAGCACCATAAAGGTTAAACTCCTCAGGGAAGGTAAAAAGGCCATAGCAGTCATTGATGGTCAGTTTGAGGAAGAAATAAACTACATGGACGAGATCATCTTCCATAAATCAGATAACTGCGCATACTTCGTGCGCCTCACCAAAGATTTCTACCGGAAAGTACGAGAAAAGTTAACCCAGGGCGGAATCAATTAAATGAAAATTCTCATAGTAGACCTGACCCACGGTGGAACCANACTGGCCTCTNNATTTTCTAAAAAACAGGACTGTAAGGTTTTTGCATGGGACATCTACCACACCCTCTCCGAAGAAGATAAATCCGCACTGGAAGTCCAGGGAATAGAAATGGTTGATGAATCATTCTATGAAAGTTATTTCAATGAAAATCTTTCCTATGGNGANGATATCTCNGGANATGATACCTCGAGAGATAATAACTCCGAATTACTGGTTGTAGCTCCGGTGCACTGTAATCTGCCCCATCCTCCCCACATGACCCACCACCAGGCAGTGGGATTTCTCTTGAAAGACCTGATAACAGTACCGGTAATTGAAATCACCGGGGTGAAGGGTAAAACCAGCACAGCAGCCATGCTCAAGGAGATATACCGTGATAAAAACCCGCTGATATTAAGTAGTCTTGGTGTTGAAGTTGCTGGTGTAGGATGCCAAATCACTCTCCAGAAAGACATTAGCATAACTCCGGCCAGTATCATAACCGCCTGGAAACTTGCACAGGAATTTTATAAAGATAAAAAATTCGATAAGGATAACTTTTGTAATAAAATCCCCAGAGTAGGTATCTGCATATTTGAAAGTTCCCTGGGAGGAACAGGACTAGCAGATGTAGGAGTTATCACCAATATTGCTGAGGATTATACCATAGCCAAGGGAAGTAGCAGTGCCAGTAAAGCCAAGCTACAGATGTTTGAAAGCAAACTAGTAGTCTGTGATAATAATTCTTACCAGGAAATTTATTCCCATCACTCTCCATTAAACCAGAAAACGAATACATTCTCCATGGGTGAGGAAGAAAATGATAATGTAAATGTTAAAGTGCACAATATTAATTATGGGCTTCATAAGACAGTATTCCAGGTGGAAGTAACCGATCTTGTAACCATAGATGGGAAGTCAATAAACACTTCCTTTGAAGTTTCCACATTTGCCCCTGCCCAACACCACATTGAAAACACACTTTCAGCAATAACTGCATCTTTATCCATGGGAACTCCCCCCAAATCTGTGATTAAAGGTTTGGAAAACTTCAGTGGACTGCCTGGGAGAACATCCCTCAGTAAAAGAGGCAAAATAATGATTATTCAGGAGATCAATCCTGGAATAAACGTTACGGCAGTAAAAAAAGCAGTTAACATGATAAAAGGTTATGAAAAACCAGCACTGATACTGGGGGGAAGTTACGGTGTAACTTGTGAGGAGATTGATGAAAAATCTCTTTCAAACTTTTTAGCTGACCTGGATGATGATATCTTCCTGATATTAACCGGAGATCTGGGTTGCAGTGTAAGGGAAAGGATGGGAAAAAACTATAATTATCATAATAACATAGAACTGGCACTTAACGAGGCAGAAAAGGCCGGTGCAAAAAATATATTGCTAATATATCGTTCCAATTTTTCAGAATTAAGCAGGAGATAACACCAGAGAAGATAACTTTAAATCGTTCCATGATAAACAGAATAGGTGGTTAATTTTTCTCATGACAACATTTATTAAAGATCATAGGAAATCAATCAACTAAGGATTCTTATACTAAGTCTGCTCTTAGGCAGCAGCTTTTAAATGACAAACTTTTATGACTTAAATTCAGTAATTCGCCACACTCGGAGATGATGCATTGCAGGTAGGTACAAGAGGAAGCAGTCTGGCCATGGTTCAAACCAAAAATATAATCACCTCTTTATCAAAAATAACAGATGAGGAAACAAACATAAACGTAATAAAAACCACAGGGGATAAAATAAAAGACTCTCAACTTTATAATATGGATGTGAAGGGAATATTCACCAAGGAACTTGACAGAGCAGTCTTGGAAGAAGAGGTTGATTTTGCAGTGCACAGTTTAAAGGACCTTCCCAGTGAATTAAATGATGAACTGGAAATTGTAGCAGTCCCACCACGGGAATCACCTCACGATGTACTGGTATCACCCTATAAATGGGATGAACTTCCTGAAGGGGCAACATTAGGGACCAGCAGCCTTAGAAGAGAGGCATTCTGCAGGTATCATCAAAAAAATGTGGATATACAGCCCATCAGGGGTAACATTGACACCCGGATAAAAAAAATCACCAGTGGAGAATATCAGGCCACTTTAATGGCTGAGGCAGGTCTTAGAAGATTAGGGCTCTCTGAACACATCCAGCAAAGATTTCCATTAGATTACATAACTCCCGCAGCAGGCCAGGGGGCACTGGCAGTTGTTGCCAGGAATGATAGTAGTAAAAAAGACATTTTAAAAGCTTTAAATCACAAAGATTCTTATCAAGAAATCATGGCTGAAAAGAAAGTTTTAGAAGTACTCGGTGTGGGTTGTCAGTGGCCTCTTGGAGTTTGTGCACGGGCACAGGGAGATGAACTGGAACTTCAAACTATTTTACTTACCAAAGAGGGCGAACTCATCTCTAAACATAGTATGAGAGGCCCAATAAACCAGGCTGAAGATATCGGTCTTGAAATTGCCAGACGCATGGGGGAGGATTGCTAGTGAAAAAGTTAAATGTGGGAGTTGTTGGTGTAGGGGCCATGGGCCACAACCACGTAAGGGTATACACCCGACTGAAAAACGCCAACCTCCTGGCTGTCTCTGATCTCATGAAAGGCACCCTGGCAGAAGTTTCCAAGAAATACAACACCGTAGGATTTGTTGATTACGATAATGTGCTTAAAATGCCTGAAATAGATGCAGTAAGCGTTTGTGTTCCCACTACCTACCATTACGAGGTAGTGATGAGTGCCATTGAACAGGGAAAACACGTTCTGGTGGAAAAACCCATTGCCTTCACCCTGAAAGAGGCCAAGGACATGGTCAAAGCCGCCAGAAAACAGGGAGTGAAACTGGCCACTGGCCATGTGGAACGATTCAACCCAGCAGTTCTAGAGGCTAAAAAGCTTTTAAGAGAAAAGTTGATTGGTGAAGTTGTCTCTGTTTCCGCCAAGCGTGTTGGGCCTTTCCCTCCACGAATAAAGGATGTGGGTGTGACTATAGATCTGGCTATCCATGAGGTGGATGTTATGGCTTATCTTTTGGACAGCCCTGTTTCCAAGGTATACGCCCACGTGGGTAGTAGACTGGAAAAATGTGAATATGAGGACCATGCCGAGATCATGATGGAATTTTATAACAATGCCATCGGTATGTTGGAGGTTAACTGGCTCACACCATATAAAAAACGGCAGCTGGAAGTTACTGGTACTGATGGTATAATCTCCCTGGATTATATCGACCAGACTGTGGAGATTTTTGGTAAAAACGCCAGGAATGTCCGGGTACCACACCATGAACCCCTTATGGTAGAGCTGGAATCATTCTTAAATGCAATTATGCTGGATGAAAAGCCAAAAATAACAGGGGAAGATGGAATACACGCCCTTAAAACTGTTTTAGCGGCAATGAAATCAGCCAAAGAGAAAATTCCAGTTAAGATTGATATTGATTAATCCATTTATTCATCATTTCATTCGGTATTTGATTAATCCCATTGATTGTAAGATTCATGTTACATTTGTGATAGATTTTAATTGGCATGAACGCAGTTAAAATTTGTAGCAGACTACTCTGGATAATTCAGGAGGGGTATAATGAACCAAAAACTCATTGAAAAGGCTCATGAACTTAGAAGCAGAGGTTTTACCACTGGGGAGATAGCTGACGAGCTGAATGTCTCAAAAGACACTGCTCGATGGCTGGTACTCCAGGGAACTGATAAAACTAAAGAAAAAGCTCAGGAAAAAGCACCAATAGATTTTGCCATTAACTGGAAGAGTCTGGGTGGTAGTTCGAGGAGAATGTCCTATGTTTCCGCAGCCATGGCTGATATGGCACAACAGCATGGTGATGTGGAGGTAGTGGTGGGAATTACAGTAAGTGGTATCCCATTCGCCACCATGATGGCAGAGTTTCTGGATGCAGATATGGCTGTATTCCATCCCATTAAACATCGCAAGGAAGAGGATGCTCGGGGAGCAGTGAGCAGTAATTTCGCGTCTGTCGAAGGAAAAAGAGTGATAATAGTGGATGATGTCATAACCAGTGGGGGAACCGTTGCCGAAGCAATAAAAGTCTTCCGAAGCCTGGGAGCAGAACCACTGGCAGCAGTGGTCTTAATCGACAAGAAAGGTCTTATAGAATTGGAGAAAGTCCCTGTAGAATCGCTTATACGTGTAAGTAGACTGGGATAACCTGATTATCTCAGATATTTTTTTTTATTTCGATAATTTATTAATAATAAAAGCCCATTTATACAAAACCCATTTATACAGTTTTGTTGTTGATATAAACCAGTTATTTTGAATTTCTTTTTATTTCTTTTTAAAAATATTTTTTTAAAAAAAAGATGAGTATAACGCAGTAAATAACGGCTATTTAAGCATTTATACTCTGTATCTTAATATAGCTCCAATACCTCCGAATGCACGGAGTAGTTGCATTCCTTCCTCGGTTTCAGTGGATATAATCTCAACTTCTGAACCAACTTCTTCAGCCAGGGCAACAAAGTCACTAACAACATCCTCGGAAGAAGAAACTTTCATTGTTTCACCACATTTTCCACAAGCCTTTTCTTTAACTTCATTCTCGTTTTTAACGGTTTTCTCTTCCTGGTTTCCACAGGAAGGGCACTGATATACGTATCTTTTAGATTGGATATCTTCTGAGAGTAATAAAACTTCCACTGCCCCGTTAATCAG
>JGI24731J21663_1002275_pt1 | contig 12131 bp, 10 predicted proteins | sample EPASupsiteHSE605_FD_21663 | JGI IMG/M metagenome (IMG submission 21663) | reverse complement strand
CGAGTATTCCGAGAAGCGCAGAACTGAGACCGCTGACGGCGGATTTGTTGTCCTTGATGTAAACNATATAAGTTGCCTTTGCACCCTGAAAGGGCAGAGCCACATCCATATATGAGGCGCTGCGGTCGCTGACATAGCCCTCTTCTCCGGCGATGGCGGTGTAGATGTTGGGCGTTATTTCAAGGTTTTCAGCCTCTGAGTCCGAACCTGTAAGCACGGTTCCCGTCGTGCCTTTGAGAATATAGTAATTCCTTGAGCGGGAATCGATGCCGAGCCGGCCCGAATAAGCCTTCAGCACCTCTGCCATATCGTTTGCGGCGGTGTCGCTGTCCGCCGCGGAATAGAGACCTTCCGCGATTTCGGGATCCTCAAAAACGGTCTTCATCTTCTCATAAAAATCGTCCAGATAAAACTCCCGAATCTCGTTCATCAGAAAAACTCCGACGACAGACATCAGCGAAATGATAAGCATCAGCATTATGAGAACAAGCTTTGTATAAAGGCTTTTATTCATCGAAACCTCCGAAAGGGCCGGCAGCCGCTTCAGACCGCCTTTGCCCGGATATTGCCGCGTTATTCTTCGCTGAAGTAATAGCCGACGCCGCGTTTTGTCATAACATATATCGGATCCGCGGGATTGTCCTCCAGCTTTTCGCGCAGACGCCGAACCGCAACGTCAACGGCGCGGAGGTCGCCGAAATAGTCGTACTGCCAAACTTCGGTCATAAGCTGTTCGCGGGAGACCACCTTTCCCGGCGACGAGGCAAGATATTTGATGAGCTCGTACTCGCGCGAAGTCAGTTCGAGAGCTTTGCCGCTTTTGAATACCGAATGGCGCTCGAAATCGATGACGATTTCCTTAAAAATGATAGTCTCGCTGCTGCCCTCAGCGGGAAGCGTCTCGGCGCTTGCCATTCTGCGCATATTGGTTCCGACCCTCGCCAGAAGCTCGCGGACGGAAAAGGGCTTCGTGATATAATCGTCCGCGCCCAGCTCGAGCCCGAGAACCTTGTCGGTTTCCTCCTCGCGCGCGGTTATCATTATAATCGGAATGTTGTTTCCCTCCGCACGGAGAGTCTTGCACACTTCAAAGCCGTCTATGTAGGGAATCATAACGTCCAGAAGCATCAGATCGGGGTTCAAGTCCCGCGCAAGCCTGAGCGCCTCCTTCCCGTCGTAGGCGCAGACTGTCGTGTACTCGGCCTTTTCAAGATTGAACCTGAGAATATCCACAATCGATTTTTCATCGTCGACAATTAAAACTGTTCTTGACATACTGAGATGATCCCTCCGTGTGTTTTTATTTTGAAAGGATGTTTTTTGCCTTCAATACTGCGATTACGGTTTTTGCGTCTGTTATATCGTTATTCATCACGAGCCTGACAAGCTCGTCGATATGCACCTTTTCAACATCCAGAAACTCGTTGCAGTCGGGATGGGGGGTTCCGAAGCTAAGACCCCTTGCCATATAGATGTACAGTATTTCCCGGCAGAAGCCCGGGGAAGGGTAGACCTTTCCGAGGTAGGTATATTCGCCTGCGCTGATACCGGTTTCCTCCGAAAGTTCGCGCTGCGCGCACTGCAGAGGTTCTTCCTCCTTTTCGAGCTTGCCCGCCGGTACCTCCAGAAGGTGCTCCAGCATCGGATAGCGGAACTGGCGCACGCAGTAGACATAGCCTTCCTCGTCGATTGGAATGACCGTTACGCCGCCCGGATGCTCAACCACCTCGCGAAGCGTATGCTCGCCGTTCTGGAGCATAACTCTGTCGAGCGTCGTACTTGTGATGAGTCCGTTATAGCCGTTGATGTGCCGCACCAGCGTTTCGGTGTAATCCATGAATAGAGTCCTCCGTTTTTAGAATGCTTTAAGCGAAAATCGAAGTGTTTCCGCGCTGCTCCGAAAGGATATGAGCCCCTTCGTGTTTATATGCCATAATCCAATTTATTATAGCACAGCGCCCTTCGGATTTCCAGTTATTTTAACTGGCGCAGGACGGCGGCTTGAAGTACAATGCATTCGGGACTTTCCCGCAATAACGGATACTGATACGGAGGCAGAAATGATAATTCAAATAGCAACGCCCGGGCTTGTGGTCCTTGAGGCGGAAAACGGAGAGCTGACCGAAGAATGCGAAGCCCGGGAGACGGTTCTGACCGTGCTGGAGGACAGAGAACTGGGGGACTGGGGCTCGGTCGAGATTGAGGCTTATACATACCGCGGACGGAGGCTTTTCTTCGCAAAACCAGTCAAGGTTTTTTTCCCCGGCTTTCTTGCCCGGCTTCTGGACTGAGCAGACCGTCTGTCCTTCGTTTTGCAGGCTGCGTACTTGACATTCGTGTTATAATAACTACGCAGTCAAGTGGGAAAGGAGGGACTTTATATGTCACCCAAGGCAACGGGAGTCAAGCTTGCGGCGCAGAACAGGAAAGCTTTTCACGACTATTATGTGCTTGAACGCTTTGAGACCGGAATCGAGCTCAGCGGTACGGAAGTAAAGTCCGTCCGAGCGGGAACGCTAAACCTGAAGGACAGCTACTGCACGGTTAAGGACGGAGAAATCTTTGTCCGCTCCATGCATATCAGCCCCTACGAAAAGGGCAACATCTTCAACCGCGACCCCCTGCGTCCGCGCAGGCTCCTCATGCACAAGAGCGAGATTAGGAAGCTCGCGGCAAAGGTCGCGCAGGATGGGCTGGCTATCGTTCCGCTCTCCGTGTATTTTAAGGACAGCCGCGTAAAGCTCGAAATCGGACTGTGTCAGGGCAAGAAGCTCCACGACAAGCGCGAGAGCGAAGCGGTCCGCGGCGCGGAACGCGAGATGGAAAGAGCGATAAAAGAGAGAAGATAGTTTGAAAGGAATCTGAGAACAATATGGCAAATCCGATAGTGACCATTGAAATGGAATCAGGCGATATTATCAAAGCGGAGCTTTACCCCGAAATAGCTCCCAACACCGTCAACAACTTTATCTCGCTGATAAAGAAGGGCTTTTACAACGGAGTGATTTTCCACCGTGTGATTTCCGGCTTCATGCTCCAGGGCGGCGATCCGGACGGTACCGGCATGGGCGGTCCGGGGTACTCCATCAAGGGCGAATTCAGCTCAAACGGCTTCAAGAACTCCCTCAACCACGACCCCGGCGTTCTCTCCATGGCGCGCACGATGATGCCGAACTCAGCCGGCAGCCAGTTTTTCGTGATGCACAAATCGGCGTCGCATCTTAACGGACAGTACGCGGGCTTCGGCAAGGTCATCGAGGGCATGGACGTTGTCAACGCGATTGCGGAGGTTGACTGCGACATGAACGACAGACCGAAAAAAACTCAGCGCATGAAAACCGTAACGGTCGAGACCTTCGGTGTTGAGTATCCAGAACCTGTCAAATGTTAAAAGGGAACAAACAGTCTCAAATAAGCGTCTAATATCAAGAGTTACTGCTAAAGCAACTCATTTAAGCGCCCCTCGGGCGCTCTCATGGGGATGTACCGGTTTCGACGGGGGTGTGGAGGCAGAAGTAGCGGGCGGATGCGCCTACCATCCAAAAAATGGGCTCTTTTATAAATTAAAGAACAACGATAATTTAAACTTAGTAGCCGCTTAAGGCTACTCGTTCTCCCCGGGAGCGCTGCGGCTCGGGTGCAGGGCGTCGATTAGCAGCGTCCGTGAGTACGCAAAGCTTTGAGCGCACCATGAATAATGAAGCTACCTGACCCTAAGGCGTGACGGCTTGCCTTAGGTAACGGAAACAGGCGATTAAGATCGTCGAAATAACCGTCTGCGCCCGGAGAAATTTCTGTTAAAGTGCTTTCGGACGGGGGTTCAACTCCCCCCATCTCCACCAAAAACCGCTCTCGCAAGAGGGCGGTTATTTATATGGTTTTCTATACGATTCTTGTTAATTTAGACCAATAACATTTTTCTGTCAGGGGTTGGCACAAGAATTCTAATCATATTGTATTGCAAATCGGCGCCTTTTAGCGTACAATGCTTCTTGTAACTATTAGTAACAACTTGTAATAATCTGGTGATAAATAATGCGATTGCTCTCAAAAAGAAGGAAAAAATCAATACAGGCGTGGCTGTTGACGCTCATAATGGCGCTTACAATGAGCTCGGCACTATTTGATATGCCGGCGCAGGCCGTCAACAGGTCCGAAATAAACGCGCTGAAGCAGCAGCAGGGACAGCTTGCGCAGCAAAAGGCAGGCATTCAGGCACAGGCTGATGCGCTCAGCGGCGAAGTGTCCTCGCAGACGGAGAAACTTGAGCTTCTCACGCAGCAGCTCGACATTACCAATCAGGAAATCGAAATCCTATCCGAACAGATCGCGATTTACACGAATTCGATTGCGGAAATGGAAAATGAGCTTAACCTCGACAAGCTGAAGGAACAGGAGCTTCTGAAGGAATATAAGACCCGAATGCGCGCCATGGAGGAAAACGGCAAGTATTCTTACATATCCATTTTATTTGGAGCGAGCAGCTTTCAGGACCTTTTAAGCCGCATAGACTGCATCAAAGCAATCATGGAGCACGATAATAATCTCGTTAACGAGGTCAAGGAAGCGCAGGTCAGTGTTCAAAACGCAAAGACGTCTATGGAAGCCGAGATGGCGGAGCAGGAGGAAGTGTTTGCGTCATATCAGGAAAAGAAGGCAGACCTTGTTTCCCAGCAGGAGGAAGCGAAGACCGTACTTGCGAGTCTGACGGCGAATTCGGCGGAATACGCAAAACAGCTTGAAGCTGTCAAAGCGCTCGAGTCGTCAATAGACGGGCAGATAAGCAATATGGAGGACGCTCTGGCTGAGCAGGAACGCATAAAGGCCGAGCAGGACGCCTCGAATCAAATCTCGTCGGGCAGCGGCGGAAGCTGGTACGGCGACAGCGCCGGCACAGGCACAGGACAGGACATAGTAAGCTTCGCAGAGACCTTTCTCGGCGTTTCGTATGTCTACGGAGGAACCTCGCCTTCGGGCTTTGACTGCTCAGGACTTGTGTACTATTGCTACAGGCATTTCGGTTACTCGGTGAACCGCACCGCGGCAGGTCTTGCCTACAGCGGCACGCCGGTATCGGCATCCGCTCTGCAGGTCGGGGACGTTATCCTTTTCACGTCGACAGACGGCAGCTATGTAGGCCACACGGGAATTTACATAGGCGGCGGACAGTTTATCCACGCGCCGCATACCGGAGACGTCGTCAAAATATCCAGCCTTTCGGATGCCTACTACACCAGCCATTATTGGGGGGCAAGGCGAATCATTTCGTAGACCCTTAAATAACTCAGAAAACCCGTCTCATTTTGAGACGGGTTTTCTGCTGTTACGCGCCCTATGCCTTGATTGCCCAGCGCAGTTTTGCGGAATGTGCGCGGCTATTGAGAAAGCATTCTTCCGCCGACGGACGGATGGGTTCGGGCGCTATCTCGCGGTAGATGCCCTCACGGAAAAAATGCTTAAAGGATTTCTTCACGAGGCGGTCTTCCCCCGAATGAAACGAAAGTATGGCAACGCGCCCGCCTTTGGTTAAGGCGTCGGGAAGCTTCTCGAGGAATGCGTCCAGCGCTTCAAACTCGCTGTTTACATCGATTCGCAGCGCTTGAAAGCACCGCTGACAGGATTTGTTTTTATCGTCTTCGCTGATTTTCGGAACGGCTTTCAGCGCTTCCTTGATGATATACCGAAGCTGTGTTGTGGTTGCAATATCATTTCCTTTTTTAATATTGGAGAATATGGCGCGCGCGATAACTGCGGAATAAGGCTCGTCGGAGTTTTCAATCAGCATGCCTTCCAATTCCTCCTGAGTCATTTCTTTCAGGCGATCTGCCGCGGAGTTTCCAATTTCCGGATTGAGCCGCAGGTCCAGAGGACCATCCTTCTTATATGAAAAACCTCTTTCGGGATTGTCAAGCTGCATGGAGGAAACGCCCAAATCCGCCAGCACAAAATTGAACGGTCCCGATTCGGAAACGATTTGATCTATATCAGAGAAGTTCATCTTCCTGATGTCAAGAAGCTCGGGACCGTAACCCAAACGCGCCAGACGGTCCTTCGTCAGCGGCAATTGAAGCGAATCCACATCGAGCGCATAAAGATGTCCCTCGGAGTTAAGGCACTTCAGCATTTCCAGAGTGTGACCGCCGTAACCCAGAGTTGCGTCCAGGCCGGTCTGTCCCGGCGCGATTTGCAGAAAATCCAGTATTTCCTTAACGCAAATCGGAATATGCATGCCGACGGGAGTGCGGCCTTTTTCGATAATCTTTGCCACATCGTCGGAGTACTGCTCCGGCTGCAGTTCCTTGTATTTCTCTTCATATGTCTTAGGATGAGTACCGGCATACCGCGCCCGCCGCTGATGCTGGGGCTCGCTGCCTGCCGCCGTGTTTTCCCGGTTCATTCGTTATCCTCGATCTGTATAGATTTTTTAATTCCCTTGCTACAGAACATATTAGCAGATACTGATTATTAAAACAACACCGGCAGCCAAACTTCCGCCGCTGCGGTTAAGCGGTTTCGCTGGAAATGCCCCGTATGATTCGTTTTCCCGTAATATATTGTATTGAGGGGCTTGACAAACTTGGCCTCAACTTGTATGTTAATTGTAAAGACAAGTGAAGACGGGGGGACAGTCATTAAAATGGATGTGCCGAAATACGAAATGGTTAAAAACTATGTCAGGCATCTGCTGACCGATAATATTATTACCTTCGGGGATAAGCTGCCGTCCGAAAATGAATTGACGGAAAAGTTTCAGGTAAGCAGGCAGACCGTCAGGCAGGCTTTCAGCGAGCTTTCGAGTGAAGGCTATATTTACAAAGAGCAAGGGCGGGGAACCTTCAGCAAATATAAAAAGAAAGCCAATCAGAAGCAGATTGTGGCGGTACTGACGACCTATCTGTCCGGTTTTGTTTTCCCTGGTATTATAGCGGGCGTCGAGCAGGTTTTATCTGAAGAGGGTTACATGATGCTGCTTTCAAATACGAACAATACGAAAAAAAGGGAAGCGCAATACCTTGAAAACATACTTGAGCATAATGTCGTTGGGCTTATTATCGAACCGACAAAGAGCGCCTGTGAGAACGTGAATATCAAACTGCTTGAGACCTTGCGCGATAAAGGAATAAAAACAGTATTTATCAACGCCTGCTATGACAATTTTGACAGCTCTTATGTTCTGTTGGACGATATAAAAGGCGGGTATATTGCCACCGAGTACCTGCTTCAGCTGGGGCACAGAAGAATTGCGGGCGTTTTCAAGGCGGACGACAAACAGGGCGTCAACCGTGAAAACGGCTATGTTTCCGCGCTGAAGAAGTATGGCGCTGCAGCAGACCCGAGATTTATCGGAGAGTACGAAACGGAGAACATGTATGACTTTCCGTATATGTTTGCGCAGTCGCTGCTTAGAACAGAAAACCGTCCGACGGCGTTTTTCTGCTACAACGATCAATGTGCGCTGATGGTGATCCAGGCGATAAATGACAACGGACTGCGGGTTCCGGACGATATTTCAATCGTAGGCTATGATGACTCCATTTCGATAATGCAATCGGATTTCAAGCTTACGACAATATCGCATCCGAAAGAGGAGATGGGCAGACAGGCGGCGAAGTCCATGATCGATATGCTCGACGGGCGTATTGAAAAGCCGCAGATGACATACAAGCCGGAGCTGATTGTCAGAAATTCAAGCAAAAACATATGAATTTGCTTAAAAAATGCAAAACTAAGACAAAAAAGGAAGGATTTATCATGAACAAGGTTGTAATTATCGGCGCGGGAAGTTCAATGTTCACAAAAAAGCTTCTTGGCGATCTGCTCTCTTTCAACGATATGAATATCGATGAATTTGCGCTGGTGGACATCAATTCCGAGAAGCTCGGGGTCATGGAAAAGGTCGCCCTGAGGCTTTGCAGGCAGTTCGGGAAAACGGTAAAGGTCTCTGCCACCACCAAAAGAAGAGACGTCTTGAAGGATGCGTCTTATGTCATCAATACCATCGGAGTGGGCGGAGTCGAGGCATACAGGCGCGATCTCGAAATACCCGATAAATACGGTCTGAGCCAGTGCATCGGAGATATCATCGGACCGGGCGGAATGTTCCGTTTCCTGAGGGCATTTCCTGAGCTTGCGAGCATATGCAGGGACATGGAGGAGCTCTGCCCCGACGCGTATTTCTTCAACTATACAAATCCTATGGCTCCCCTGTGCCTCGCGTTGTACCAGGTAACAAAAATCAAAGTTTTCGGTTTCTGCCATAACGTTCAGAGTACGGCACAGCAATTGTCCAATTACCTGCAGGTGGACGAATCAAGGATTTCATATTGGGCGGCCGGTATAAACCATATGGACTGGTTTCTTGAATATAAGGTCGACGGCCGGGATGCGTACCCGAAGCTGTTTGAAATCTCTCAGAACAGGGAAGACATCATCAGACTGGCCGATTATGAGCGGGATTATAAGGGCATGGGGGTCAGGCTTGTCGATCTGGTAAGATTTGAGATAATGCACAATTTCGGTCGTTTCCCGTCTGAATCACCGTTCCATATGGGGGAATACGTTCCCTACTTCAGAAAGAATCAGGAACTCATCGAGGAATACCAGGTGGCTAACCGCTGGTGGCTTGCGCATGAGATGGCGGCCGATGATTATTTTGGCGTACTCAAAGGAATACTGGACAGAAACGAGGATATTCCCTGCAAAAAGACCTTCGAATACGCGCCGGAGATTATCCATGCGAACCTTACCGGTAAGCCCTTCAGGTCAAATCTTAACGTCATGAACACAGGCCTNATCACCAACCTGCCGAATAACTGCGTGGTCGAGGTTCCGTGCTATTCTGACAGCGAAGGCATTCATCCGTGCTATGTCGGAGAGCTGCCCTATGCTCTTGCGGCGCTGAACCTGACAAATATCAATATGCATATCGGCATGGCGAAGGCAGCCATAGAGAAAAAGACTCAGCTCATCTACGAAGCCGTGAAGATGGATCCGCTCACAGGCGGCAGACTTACGCTCAATCAGATAAATGACATGGTTGCGGAGCTGATTGAGGCGAACAAAGAGTATCTTACCGACTTCAATTAAGGATCGGCGGGCTTTGACAAACATTTTTTGTGTATTGCCGCGAACAGCGGATCAGGCGCCGGTATAAGCGGATTGCACGCTAAATGCCGCAGAGAAGAAATATCTCTGCGGCATTTTTTTGGGCGATGAACAGGGAACAAGCCCGCCGGATTTTTTTTGAAGCTTACCCGAGAACTGAAAAACACAATTTTCTTTATTAAAATACAAGATGTGTTGCTATATTTCAGATAATTTGGTAATATATACTTGGATATGTTTGAAAACATCAGGAGAGCTGCAAACGGAAGGGCTTACAAAAAAATTATAAAGTGATGGGAGAACTCATATGTATTGCAGTAATTGCGGCAGCCGTATCGATGACAACAGCAAGTTTTGCCCAAGCTGTGGTGCGCCAATAAAACAGCAGGCACCGAGTGAAACAAAGGCACCGAGTGAAACACAGGCACCGAACACGACCCCGGATACATATACACCTCCGGCCTATACGCCTCCGGTAAGCGCTCCGCAGTTTTATGCGCCGCCTTTCCAGCCGGCGGCGGAGACTAAAAATACGGCGGCATCAAAAAAACGCAATATTATTATCATATGTGCTGTCGCGGCGATAGTTGTTATCGGCGCAATAGCTGCTGTCCTTTTATTCGGCAAAGGCGGCGGCGGGTCAAATCAGGTATCGGGTAAGGTCATTGACGCCGAAGCCTATTTAAGCGGCGACGAGAACGGCGGACTGAAGAACGTTCAGATAACGGTTTCAAACGGGAAAAAGACCGCCGCGAAAACGAAAACAAGTGAAACGGGAGAATACGTTTTAAAACTCGACGAAGGCTCCTATACTCTCACCGCGGAATATGAGGGATATATCGCCGCAACCTTTGATTTCGCTGTCGTCGAAGGCCAGGAAACCTATCTGCAGCTGACGAAGCTGGTAACCGCCTCTGACAGCAAGGGAACCGTCAGCGGATCGGTAATCGACTCTCTGACCGGAGAGCCCGTGTACGGCGCGGCAGTCTCCATCAAAAGCAGCAATTCCGACAGTCAGTTTCAGCCGATGGAACTGACGACCGATGATTACGGCATATACACGGCGGAGCTGCCGGCAGGCTACTATACTGTCGATATCAACGTTATCGGTTATTCAAAGCTGTCGGTTCCGGTTATCGTCATCGGCGGTCAAACGGTGGACAACCAGAATGGCGCACTGACGCCTATTCTGGAGGCGGGACAATTGAGAATAGTCCTGACCTGGGGTGAAAAACCGCTGGATCTGGATTCGCATCTTACGGGTCCGTCTGCGGAAGGAAAACCGTTCCATATATACTATAACCATAAGACCTCGGACTATAACGGTGAAATCATGGCGGACCTCGATTTGGACGATACAACAAGCTACGGTCCCGAAACAACTACAATCTACAACGCTGTCGACGGGACGTATTCGTTCTATATACACGATTATTCGAACCGTGAAAGCGAAAACTGCACCGCGCTCGCAAATTCCGGTGCGAAAGTCCAGGTTTACGAGGGAGATTCGCTGATTGCGGAATACAATGTTCCGACAAGCCTCGTCGGAACGGCCTGGCACGTTTTTGATTTCACCGCCGGTGAAATCAGCGCCGCAGGCGTGGCCCGCATGGATATTGATGAGCTTGATTCCGACGAGTATGATTCCGGCTGGACAAGGATTGAGGGCAAAAAAATCCCGATGGGCGTCACAGCCAGTACGGAAGATATCACCGCTTTGGGATTTACCGAAGACACAACGCTTCTTGACCTGGTCGATGTGTTCGGACTGCCGATGTATTATGATTCGATTGACGCCCTGCGTGCCGATATGGAAGCAGGCGGATTAGTGCAGGAAGAGGACGGCGACAACCCGATGTGCGCGTATTGGGATAACGGCAGGGGTATCACGTACGCAAAATTCGAAGTCGATACATGGAAGGTCAAAATTATTTCTATTGATATGGACGTTATTGCTCTGCCCTATAACATCAGGAGCGGTATGTCCTTTGATGAGATTGTTTCCGCAATGAAAATTGACCCGACACTCGCTGAAATTGCCGCGCTTGATTCGGCAGAAAGTATGGCGCAGTACTGCAAGGACAATAAAGTGTCAGGTAAAATTTATGAAAACGGATATCTTCAGGCTTTCCTTGAAAACGGTTCTTTCGGCTACATCAAATATACTTATGATGTGGACGGCTACGACGAGCTGGATTATAACTTCAGCTTCTATACCAAGAACTCTGTCTTATCGCTGAATTTATATGACAACGTTCTCGACAACGCGTATCTGAGTTTCAAAACGCCTCCTGAGGATTGATTCGGGCTTATCATTACAGGCGGGGTTATAGAAATCACAGCTTCTGCCCTGCGGCAAGGACTATATAGGAAAAACCCGTCTCAACTTGAGGCGGGTTTTTCCTTTTATCCGCGGCCGTAAGCTCCGCGGCTGCGTGACCGACGGCGCTTTTTTCCGCAAATTATCTACTTCACGCATTCGGCCGAATTTTCAAACGACTCTTTTGAGTATCCGGTCTCGAGCACATACTTCACAGGCTCGTCAAAAACAAAGAACTCAGTATCAATGGGCTTTTCGCCGCTTATCTTAAAGATAGGCTTTTTCAGCTCATCCGCCGTTAAAAGCAAATCCCTAAATGATTTTACACAGACAGCTTCACTCCTGTCAAGCCGTCCGCCGGGATGCAGCTCGACTATTCTTCCTCCGTATTTTTTCAGGATTTTGTTAAGCTGAAGCTCGGTAGGATCGGGCTTGACGCCTTTTGTAAACAGCAAAAGGATGATAAGCGCAACGCCGGAAAAAATAAGCAGAACAATGCTCCCGATTAACATTTTCTCTTTGGGCAGAATTTCCCGGGGAACCTCAGTCTCAACTGCTTTTGACTGCTCGCTCAGGGGCGTGCCGCCCATAACGAGCACATCTCCGGTGACAGGAAAAACAAGTGTGGCTTCGGACTTATCGGCAATCGTTTCCCCGCCGATAAGCGCGGAAGCGTTTACGGTATAGGTTACAGTCATAATAACGG
>JGI24731J21663_1002270_pt1 | contig 12141 bp, 9 predicted proteins | sample EPASupsiteHSE605_FD_21663 | JGI IMG/M metagenome (IMG submission 21663) | reverse complement strand
CTGTTTCTAATTTCTTTATTTTATTGTATTTTTGCAGCCTCAATTAGAGTTATATCGGATGGAATTAGAAAAGAGTATTTTTCAGCGTACAGAACTGTTGGTAGGTAATGTGTTAATGGACAGAATTGCCTCTACTCGTGTTATAATTTTTGGAGTTGGTGGGGTTGGAAGCTGGTGTGCCGAGAGTCTTGTCAGGTCCGGTATTATGCATATAACTATAGTAGACTCCGATCGCGTTTGCGCATCAAATATAAACCGTCAGTTAATGGCGACTACCAAAACGGTTGGGATGGTGAAGGTGGATGTGCTTAAGGAGCGTTTGCTGGAAATTAATCCTGCTGCCCAAATTACGGCTTTGCAACAGATATATTGTGCGGAAACATCGGANTCTTTTCAGTTGGATTCGTNCGATTATATTATTGATGCGATTGATAGTCTGGANAATAAGGCGGATCTGATACGTACGGCTACCAAGACTAGTGCGGTGTTATTCTCGTCGATGGGGGCGGCNCTTAAGATGAATCCTCTNAAGATTGATGTAGCTGAGTTCTGGAAGGTGAAAGGGTGCCGGCTGGGCGCTTCTCTTCGCAAAAAGATGGTTAAGGGTGGCGAAAAGCCTGCCAAGAAATTTCTGTGTGTGTACAGCGAAGAGCTTTTAGAGAATAGGGGAGCCGATTTATCTTTCGAGGAGGCAGGCGTTCCGTTGCCGGATGCTTCACATAGTGAGACCGATTCTTTTCCTGAGGATATAGACTGGCATACTAAAAAGGTGCATGTGAATGGTACCATGGCACACACCACAGCCATGTTTGGCTTTACCCTGGCGGGACTGGTTATGCAGGATATCTGCAAAGAATAATTTTTTTCTTACAAGAAACCAACGATATCCCACAGGGATTCTACTTTGCTGAAGCACGGATTGTTTACCGGNGCTTCGGCTGCTTCGTGCAGCCACGTGGTTTCGTAAGGAACATGAATGGCAAANCANCCGAGNGAAAGAGGAGGGAGGATATCCGANTTNANNGANTTTCCTACCATNAGAAATTCTTCGGGAAGTATGTCNAGGTGATTGAGCAGCTGATGATAGGCTCCGGCAGTCTTGTCGCTNATTATTTCCACATGGTGGAACAGAGGCGCAATGCCNGAACGGTNTAACTTTCGTTCCTGGTCNAGCAGATCTCCTTTTGTAACTACAATAAGTTTGTANTTTCCATANAGGGCATTCANTGTTTTGTGAACGTCGGGCAGAAGCTTTACCGGTTGTTCNAGCTGTTCNTTCCCGAATTCTATTATTTGCTGAAGTACCGATGCGGGGGCTTTTCCTTCTGTAACGCGGATGGCTGTTTCCATCATGGAAAGGATGTAGGCTTTTACCCCGTATCCGTACAAGGGCATGTTCTGCATTTCTGTGCTGAACAGTTCCTTCGACACCGTTTCTGTATCAGCATAGGACTTGAGCAGATCGTATAATTTCAGCTCAGTTTCCAGAAAATAGCTTTCGTTTAACCAAAGGGTATCGTCGGCGTCGAATCCGATTACTTTTATATGATCTAAATGCATGGTTACATTACGGGTATCTGAATAGGCACTTCCCGGAGTATGTCGATCAGGATAGGCTTGAATCCACTGGTAAAGAATTCGATGGCGATTACCATCAGGATTAATCCCATCAGCCGCATCATAACATTGTTGCCGGTTTCGCCGATAATTTTGTTTATACGTGTCGCTGCCCGCAATATAATGAACGTAAGTACATAGACTACAGCGATGGAGGCGATGAGGGTTACCTGCATCCACAATGTATCCGCATCTTCCATCAATACAATGGCATTGGTGATTGTACCCGGTCCGCATATCATAGGGATGGCAAGGGGGGTTACCGAAATATCCCTGGCATAGGTTTTAATCTCGTCGCTTTTCAGCTTTACTTTGGTAATGCGGGCCTGAAGCATGTCCCAACCGATGGAGAAAAAGATAACTCCGCCAACGATCCGGAAACCGTTGGTGGAGATACCAAAGAATTTAAACAACAGCTGCCCGGATACGGCAAACATGACCAGCGTGATGAATGACACGATAGTCGCTCGCTTTACAATTGCTTTACGCTGGTCTTCTCCTAATCCGTCGGTCATTGTCAGAAATACCGGCATAATACTGAGCGGATTGGTCAGTGTAAAGAAAGAAGTAAAGCATAATAGCGCAAAAGGCAACAAAGTATCCATGATGCTACTTGTTTATGTTATTATTTTTCCCAAACCAGGTAGGCAGAAACAAGCCAGTGGTTCAGTTCGTTATCTTTGATCTGTTGTGCCTTGGGAATACTGAAGGTAATTGTGTGTACGCCTTCCGTAAGACCTGTAAGAGGTACCTCTACGGGTTTAACATCACTTCCAGGGCACCAGTTAGAGCGGGAGAAGTCCGATGAGGCTACGGGCTCTTCAATCATCTTTTTAGCATATCCCTTTTCGCCGATGTAAGCGGCAAGTCGTTCCATCAGCCATACGCCTGTTGCCGGGTTGAAGCGGCGGAAAGAAGCACAGTCGTCGCGCCAGGGCACAAAGTTGAGCACTTCTTTGCCATCAATGGTAACAATGTTTTGCTTTTCAACAAATTCGTCTCCNCCATCATGACCACCATGACCGGTTACAATGTATTTCAGTTTAATGTTACGCGCTCCTTTTGGAATAGTAAAAGTGCTGGAAACATCCTTGCGGGCAAAGATGTCCGGGTACGACTGNCCAATATAGTATACNGTATTAATAAGCGGCTCCACTTGTTTTTGTTTCAAGGCGTCTACCCCGATTTCGGATTCNTCGATATCAAGAGCAAGGCTTACAACGTATCCTTCGGGAGTCCACGTATCGATATAGATACCTACGTAAGCCTCTTTTTCAAGTTGCGAATACAGGTCGGTTATGTCTTGTTCCCATACAACATTTTTAGCCCATTTGTCAATGTAAACGGGTTTGCGGGTGCTGCTGAGACTATCGCTTTCGTTACTGTAAAAGCCAACGCCAAAAGGTGTCATAAAGCGAAGCATCTCTATAGTGGGGAGGTAATTGGTTCCCGGAAGGATACCTGCCATCTTTTCCAGTTTGGTACTGTCGATGGCCGGGAATTTTTGTTCTCCTTTGGCAATGCTCATTAANTTGATAGCCGATGCTTTTGGCAATACAAAGCANGAACCTGATTTGTCCCANCGGTCGCCGTTGGATGCAAGTGTAATTTTTGCTTTTACCTTNACATTACGCTGATACGGCGGTAATGTTATTTTTTTTAGAATGATACGTCCATTGGTAAGACGTATAACGCTGTCGGAGGCCGATTCATTTACTCCNTCAGGATATTTATCCGGNGCGAANCGTACCGGTGTCTGGTTAAATACCTGAATTGTTTTGTTTCCGTAAGCAGTAAGTTCTTTACTTCCGCAGGATGATAGTAACAGTGTGCCGGCAAGGGCAAGTCCTAAAAAAAATCTGTTTGTCATGTGTTATCGTTTAGTAAGTTCTTTAATTAGTTGCTTCTGACCGGTTTTCTTGTCGTTGTGGGTACAAGGTCCGGTTACACAGCCTCCCTCGCAGGCCATAACTTCAATAAATTGCGCGGGAGTTTTGCCTGTTTTGGCGTAGGCACGTAATAGGGCGATATTCTTTTTATCCAGATTGGCTATCTGAACGGCGCTGAAGTTGTCTTGTTCTTGTTTCAGATATACTTTCACGGCGTTTATTACTCCGCCGCTCTGTGCAAAACCATGTGCTTCACGTACGGAGTTGAAAAGTACAGAAAAAGGACGGGCTTCGTCAATGCTAATATTGAGTCCGTCTAGTAACGATCCGATTTCTTCGAAGGTTAGTGTGAAGTCCACACAACCGTCTTTTTTTACTTCTTGCCGTTTGGCTACACAGGGGCCTACAAAAACAATTTTGGCATTGGGATATTTCTCTTTCACAATACGGGCCGTATAATACATGGGTGATCCGGTATGTGATATGTATTTCTTTAGATCCGGAATATGTTTGTCGGCAAGTTCAACATACGACGGACAGCAAGAGGTTGTCATAAAAGGTTGCCCTTCAGCCATTTTTTCTTTCAGTTCTTCGGCTTCGCGGCGGGTTGTTTCCATAGCACCCTGAGCTACTTCTACCACCTCGGCAAATCCCATGGCTTTGATGGCGCCGTATACATTTTCTATCGGAGCGCTAAACTGGGCAAGTATAGACGGTGCCACAATGGCAACCATTTCTTCTTTGTTACGTAAGCGTTGCAGTATGTCAAACACTTGCGAGATTTCAAAGATGGCGCCGAACGGACAGGCATTAATACATTTACCGCAGTAAATACATTTGCTTTCGTCTATATGTTCGATGCCGTATTCGTCTTTGGTGATGGCTTTAACCGGGCACGATTCTTCGCAGGGGATGGGTATGTATACGATGGCATGATAGGGACAACTGGCGTGACACTTTCCGCAGCTTATGCAGGTTTCGTGATCGATGCTTGCCTGTCCGTTTTTAAGAAATACAATGGAGTCTTTCGGGCAGTTCATATAGCAGCTTCGGGCTACACATCCGCGGCATAGATTTGTTATTTCATAGTTTACCTGTACGCAGGAAGAACAGGCTTCGTCTATGACACACAATAAATTTTCTTTTTTATTTTCTGTACGAAGGAGTGCCTGTTTGGCGTATTCGGAAAGCGGGGTGAGTTCGTCTACCTCGTCGCTCATGTCGAATCCAAGCAATGGAAACGATTTGTATTTCCATACGGCCCGTTCTTTGTGTACGCAGCAACGTCCGATTACTTTCGATTTTCGAGGGCTTAATTCAAGTGGGAGCCGGTCTATTTCATCCAGAAGACGGTTTTCGTTCCAGAGTCTGACCAATTGCGCCAGCAACTTATGGCGCACTATCATTACGTTATTGGTAAAAGCCATATAAAATGTTTGTACTTTAGGGCACAAAGATAAATAAAATGGTTGAATATTTAGCCGAACCGTTGGTTAAGTATGATGGATGCACTATGCACTTCACCGCTGAAAGGAGGATTGAGCTTGGAAAGCTTCAAACGGACTTCCTGCAGCTGTGGAAAATTATCTTTCAGTGAGGACATGATTCTGCCTGCCACATGTTCCAGCAGCTTAGAGGGAATGGCCATTTCTTCCTTTACTACATCGAATACTTCGGCATAATTGATGGTGTCTTCAAGGCAGTCGCTCATGATTGCCTGCGACAGATTGGCTGTTAGCAACAGATCAACGACAAAGGTATTGCCTACGATCGATTCCTGAGGGAGCGCTCCGTGGAAAGCATGGAAAATCATCTCCTTTAACTCTATTTGTGTTGTCATAAAGTTGTAAATTATGGGTAAAAGTAGTGAAATTAAACCTAACTGACAAAAAAAAGTCTATATTTGCCAAATCACAAATGACGAATATATATGATGGGGATAAAACATAAAGAAGAAGCTTCCTCCGGCGGACTGCATAATGCATTGGCTGTTGGTTCAACTATTAAAGGAAATGTAATTACGGATGCCGATTTTCGGTTGGATGGGAGAGTGGAAGGTGATATTCTCTGTGGTGGTAAGATTGTGGTTGGTCCCAAAGGATCTGTTGTTGGAAATGTTACTTCGGAGAATGCCGAGATTATGGGCGAAATAGATGGATGCGTAAAAGTAAACGGTAAGCTGGTACTGAAGTCTACAGCACGTATTGAAGGAGACATCTGCTTAAAGTTAATAGAAATAGAACCTAATGCCCGGTTTAATGGCAAATGTATTATGGTTTGTGAAGAAAACCTGTAAGGAAATTCTACTCCTATCAGGAATTGCGACAAAATAAAGGAAGGCTGCCTCAAATTGAATTGGGCAGCCTTTTCTGTTTTATCATAGTTAGTTTCTTCCGCTTTTTCGTATAAGGAAGGATATCTTTTCGTTTAGTGATTCGGCATTCATCAACTCTTCCAGTGTAATGTGCATCCGGTAGCGCCAGTAATGCATGGAATTGGCTGGAACATTGATTCTTTCGGCTTCGGGATCTGCCCGTTTGATGGAATCGTCCATGGCAAACCAGTCCTGCAAAGGTATAATGGTAAGCATGGACTGGGTGTCCAGATGATTCGATACTATTTGTTTGGCAAGATCTTCCTTGCATTCTTCGGGAGCCTCACCTACGCGCAGCAAGACTTTATTGTAGTATTGCTGGGTTTTCTCACGGTCTTCTTTCCACCAGTTGCGTATGGGAGTCATATCGTGGGTAGATGTTGTGCATACGGAATGGTAAGGTAACGAAAACATGTCAGCAAAATCCCGGTTGGAGGTCTTAGGCATACGTTCGATCTCAAGACTAAGTATCTGAAGCTTGTTCATTACTTCAGGAACTGAATCAGGAATCATTCCAAGGTCTTCTCCACATACAAGCATATCCGTGCAGGCAACCAATGGTGTAAGGTGTTTGTAAGCCTGTAGTTTCCAGAATTCGGTATGCCGGCGATAGAAGAAATGCCAGTAAAGTTGGTCGAATGCGTAACGATCGGCCTGATTTAGATCCATATATATATATGAATTCATGGCCGAAATGCGTGGATGAAAAAGCAATTCGTTATGAGGGTCAGCTAAAAAAAGTACTTCGTTGGCAATCGCATAAAGCCCTTCCTTTATTCGTTGGGATGCTTCATCCTTTTTTTGTGCAAATATTTTTTCAATCTTGCGTTGTGTGTCGCAGAATGGTTTCAATACAAAGTGATTGGATGACGATTGGGCTAGGTAAGAACCCATAACTTCGGAAGTAAGATCTCCAAATAGTTTATGTAAGTTCTTATTGTGAATATGGGGCGTTGTAAACCTTGCTTCGTTAAAAACCAGTCCGTATTGTTCTATTTCATTCTTAGAGAAGGGGAGGGCCGGATTGAAATGACCGCATAATCCTTGTACATATTCCTGCGGTACTTCCCATATACGGAAAAAGCCAAGGATATGATCGATACGGAAAGCGTCGAAATAATCGGACATTTTACGGAAACGTTTTTTCCACCAGGAGTATCCGTCCTTTTCCATTTCGGCCCAGTTGTAGGTTGGGAACATCCAGTTCTGACCATTTTCGGAAAAATCATCGGGTGGTGCTCCGGCTTGTCCGTTCATATTAAAATATTTTGGCTCCGTCCATGTTTCCACACTGTTTTTGTTTACGCCGATGGGGATGTCTCCTTTCAGCACAATGCCATTTTTTCTGGCATACTCGCTGACCGCTCTGAACTGTGTGTCGAGCACAAACTGAAGGAAATAGCAGAAGGCAATCTCCGGATAGGCTACGCTGTTGTTTGAACAAAGAGACTGTATTGCTCCTTTATCGTAGGTTGAATACGATCCCCACAGCTTGAATTCAGGCGTTCCGTTTTTCTCGCGCAGGTAGCTGTAGGCTGCATACGGAACCAGCCAGGATTCGTTCTGAGCAAAAAAGTTGGCAAACGCTTCGCTTTCGAGGTATTGCATTCCTTCTTGTGCAAAGAATTCGCGGCAATACAAAATCTTTTCACGAACTACCGATTCGTAGTCTACTTCGTCTTTAGCGTTTAGCTCATGCTGTATTTTATTATAATAGGCTGCTTTTTCCTTGTCTTTTAGTTCTCCCATCCAGGTTAAACTGATATACATCGGATGAATGGCATAGATGGAAATGGCGCTGTACGGATAAGAATCGACCCAGGTGTGAGTCATAGTTGTATCATTCATAGGGAGTGTCTGAATAACACATTGTCCGGTTTTCTTAGCCCAGTCTATCAATGATTGTAAATCGCGCAGGTCGCCAACTCCAAAGCTGTTTGCTGAGCGTAGAGAAAATACGGGCATTACAGATCCGGCTCCTCGCCACAGGGGTTGTTTATCTCTAAAATATAAACCCGAAATGACCACCTTTTCTCCGTTAGCCTGTGGTGGCAGGTCGAGTAAACGGTTTTCTCCGTCTTCCCAGTCTACAACCGTTTGAGTGTTATTGTCGAATATTATAAATTTATATTCCAGCGGATTATGCAACTCGGAAGCATCTAAATCAATGTGCCATTCGGGAAAAGTATCGCAACTAAGCTTCAGTGCCTTGTCTGGATTCCATTCTCCAAGGGAGGGTTGGTTACCGGTAATGGCTACCGACTGATGCTTCTCTATCCGTGGAGCCGCCACTTTTAGGGTAAGATGTTTCGACCCTTTAACAACTCTTTCGTGGGTGTTGCATGGATGGGCAAATAAGCTTTTGGTAAAAGCTGAGGTGTAGAAAGCCAGATTAGTAGGACGTACCTGCCAGTAATCGTAGAGCGAATACCTGGATATCTGCTTGTCGAGGACAATTTTGTGGTTTTTCTCCCATTCTTCAAAGATTCGCTTGTCGTTTACGCTGAGGAAGTAGCGATACTCAATGTATTCTGTATCTTCTGGCAAATCAAGAACTAATTGCCAGTTGCCGCCTTTTGTATAAACCATCTCTTTTGCAAATACAGGGTCCCATGATCCCAATGCGGGAATGGATCCGACAACGAATAACTTTTGTCCCCAGACAGTATGGAAGTTTATTATAAAGGTTACTTTCATATGTATCAAGTATAGAAATAAACACGAAGGTATGAAAAATGCGGGGATATTTCCCCGCATTTTTATGAAATAATAAATATCATTTTTTTATCCGCATCTGGAAGCGCCACAGTTTGTGCAGATAAGACATCCTTCCTGATAAATTAATGTCTCGTGACCGCAATTCGGACACTTCTGACCTTTGGCTTCTGTTCCGTTTGGAAGGTACTTTTTCAATGCTCTTTCAACTCCGTTTTTCCAGGTGTTGATCGATTCGTTGTTGAGTTCCATTCCCTGAACCAGCTTAATTACCTGATCGATGGGCATACCATATCTCAGTACGCCTGAAATTAGTTTCGCATAGTTCCAGAATTCAGGATCAAACTTTCCATCCAATCCTTCGATGGTCATTTTGTAGCCACGTTTGTTTTTGAACTGGAAGTCGTAATGCTTTTTTTCATCTTCATCGTAACTTTTAATAATGGTTCCCTTTGTAACGTTTTTGGGAAGCATAATGCCTTCCTCGTCGTCAGCGAGACCTGTAAAGATCTCGTAAGGTCTGCCGTTAAGAAGTCCTACGAAAGCAATCCATTTTTCTTTGTTGTTCTGGAATTTTACTACATCAGCATCAAGCTCGCGTGGACGTTTTGAAACAATTACAGGAGGCTCCATGCAATTGCAGTCGTCTTTCTTTTTGGTTTTCTGTGTGGAAACCAATACGCCGGAACGGGATCCCTCGCGATAAACCGTACATCCTTTGCATCCGCTCTTCCAGGCTTCTACGTATAATTTGTCTACCAGCTCTTCACTTGCATCGGCAGGTAGATTGATGGTTACGCTGATGGAATGATCTACCCATTTTTGCATTCTTCCTTGCATGCGGACCTTTTGCATCCAGTCAACATCGTTTGATGTTGCTTTGTTGTAAGGCGATTTGGCAACAATTTCGTCTATTTCCTCCGAACTATACTTTTTCGTAACGGAATATCCGTTTGCCTGCATCCAGGTCACAAACTTGTGATGGAATACAATATATTCTTCATAAGCATCGCCTGTTTCGTCCACAAAATCAACTCTTGCATCCGTATCATTTGGATTAACCTTGCGTCTGCGTTTGTAAACTGGTAAAAATACCGGTTCTATTCCAGAGGTTGTCTGAGACATCAGACTGGTTGTTCCGGTAGGAGCGATGGTCAGGCAGGCGATATTACGACGTCCGTATTTTACCATATCGTTGTAAAGCGACGGATCGGCCTCACGCAGACGGTTGATAAATGGATTTTTTTCTTCACGTTTGGCCTCAAATATTTCAAACGCACCACGTTCTTTTGCCATAAATACGGATGAACGATATGCTTCCAAAGCTAATGTCTTCTGTACTTTTTCTGCCATATCAGTTGCTTCGTCTGTGCCATAACGCAGACCTAAAGCGGCAATCATATCGCCTTCGGCTGTTATACCTACACCTGTACGTCTTCCCTGAAGGGTTTTCTTCTGAATCTTTTCCCATAAATGACGTTCGGTTTGTTTCACTTCCATCGTTTCAGGATCGGAATCTATCTTTCCCAGAATTTTCTCTATCTTTTCGCTTTCAAGGTCAATGATATCATCCATGATTCGTTGAGCCAGTCTTACGTGTTTTGTAAATAAATCGTAGTCGAAGGCAGCTTCAGCAGTAAAAGGTTTTACTACATATGAGTAAAGATTAAGTGCCAGCAACCGACAGCTGTCGTAAGGACACAATGGAATTTCACCGCAAGGATTGGTTGAAACAGTCTGAAATCCAAGATCAGCGTACGAGTCAGGCACAGATTCACGGATAATTGTATCCCAGAATAGGACACCCGGTTCCGCAGATTTCCATGCATTGTGGATAATCTTCTGCCAAAGAGTAGCCGCATCTATTTCTTTAACCGTAGTCGGATTAGCTGAATCAACAGGATATTGCTGCGTGTAAGGAGTTCCGTTTACTACAGAATTCATAAATGCATCATCAATTTTCACGGAAACGTTGGCTCCCGTAACCCGGCCTTCAGTCATTTTTGCATCAATAAATGATTCGGAGTCAGGGTGCTTGATGGATACGCTAAGCATTAAGGCACCGCGACGACCATCCTGTGCAACTTCCCGGGTAGAATTGGAGTATCTTTCCATGAAAGGAACCAATCCGGTAGAAGTAAGTGCCGAGTTCTTTACTGGCGAACCCTTGGGGCGGATGTGTGAAAGGTCATGACCAACACCTCCGCGTCGTTTCATCAGCTGAACCTGTTCTTCATCAATACGTATGATCGCTCCGTACGAATCGGCTTTTCCATCCATCCCGATAACAAAACAGTTTGAAAGCGATGCAATCTGGTAGTTGTTCCCGATCCCGGTCATCGGACTTCCCTGAGGAATAATATAACGGAAATGGTCAAAAAGGTCAAACAGTTCCTGTTCAGAAAGAGGGTTAGGATATTTCTTTTCTACTCTGGCAACTTCGCTTGCCAGTCGGCGGTGCATGTCAGTGGGTGTTTTTTCGTAAATATTACCATACGCATCCTTCAGCGCATACTTATTTACCCATACTTTGGCGGCTAGTTCATCGCCGGTAAAGTAATCTTTTGAAGCTTTAAATGCTTCGTCGAAAGTGTATGTCTTTTTATCCACAGCTAATAATTATTTTTGGTATGCAAGTTTAGCAATACTTTAGATATTGACCAAATCTTCTTTGTTAAAAAATTAGTATGAATTATAAGTTTTCCATTTTGTTTGGTTAATATACTGAAAATAAGTATATTGTATTTTTATTGATTGGCGAAAGTTTTCCAAAAAATACAACTGTGTAAATCTTGAGTTTTCAAAAACAGAAAAGGATGCCTCTGAATTCAGAGGCATCCTTTTCTGTTTTTATGATATGAGAAGTTAGTTTTTAAGCTGAACTTCGATTTGTTCTACGGTAGAACGGAATGTTTTGCAGGTTTCAATCTGGTCCTTGATGGTTTTGCATGCATGCAATACCGTTGCATGATCTTTCTTACCAACAATTTTACCAATGTGAGCGAAAGAGCTGTCTGTATATTTTTTAGATAAAAACATGGTAATCTGTCTGGCCTGAACAACTTCACGCTTGCGTGAACGTGTTTGAATGGCAGCTAGCTCTAAATTAAAGAACTTGCATACAGTTTCCTGAATGGTTTGTACAGATAATTGCTTTTTCTCAAGACGAACAGCCAGGCTAACTACACGCTTGGTAAGTGTCAGGTCTATTTCTTTATTATTGATTACAGCATTTGCCATCAACGAAACAAGTATTCCTTCTAAATCGCGGACATTCTCTGTAACATTCGTTGCAATAAAGTTAAATACTTCATCAGGAATTACAATTCCGTCGTGGTTAATCTTGTTCTTAAGAATCTTCTTTCTTAAGTCCAGGTCCGGACGGCTTAATTCGGCTGTTAATCCCCATTTCAAACGGGTGATTAAACGCTCTTCCATTCCCTGTAAATCAACGGGAGCCTTATCTGATGTAAGGATAAGCTGTTTGCCTAACTGATGTAAGTGGTTGAAGATATGAAAGAACGTGTTCTGGGTTTTATCCAAACC
>JGI24731J21663_1002242_pt1 | contig 12340 bp, 14 predicted proteins | sample EPASupsiteHSE605_FD_21663 | JGI IMG/M metagenome (IMG submission 21663) | reverse complement strand
CTGAATATGAGGTAACTTGGCGATCAATACTAAACCTGAAGTATTACGATCTAGACGATGGACAGGATGAAAACCATAAGGTAACTGCTTGGTTTGATAGTAATACATGACAGCATTAGCGAGTGTTGCGAAATGTTCAGAAGTAGTCGGATGTACAAGCATACCAGCAGGTTTATCAATAATCAGCAGATAGGGATCTTCATAACGAATGGTCAGTGGTAATGCTGAGGGGACAATCGTGCAATCTTGTGACCAGTTTACGGTAATCGTATCCCCAGGATGTACGATATAATTGACAGGGATACTTTGATGATTGACTAACAGGGTTCCCGTATGTTTGATTTTTCGCCAGTTCGTAAGAGAAATGCCAATATGATGGCGTAGAAAGTCTTTTAGCGGTATAGGAGGCGTTGATGCAGGTACTAAAAAATCCATTGGATCTCCTTTATAATATGTGATAGTAGATAGTATTTGCCAAAGTAGAAATTATATTGCGGTAATGCTTAATTTCGAGAAGTAGGTAGAAAAAACCTTTAGAATTGATAAAAGGACAATCGAGTGATTGCCCTTTTATATCCCTTATGCTACATGATAGTTTGTGCGAGTGTTATTAGATGTGAAATATGTTCGCGCTCCATAGTTAAAGATTCTTGAAAGTAATCACTCATCGGGTTACCACGCAAACTGAATATATGTTCCAACCGACGATGACGGCGTAGCAAGGCTAATACTAAAAAAAGTAAACATACACGATGCAAAGCAAATTGTCGTTCTTCAGAAATGGCTTCGATTTCCCGCATTTTTGTACTATATTTTTTCATGGCAACATTCATCGCTTCATCATGCATACCGATGAGATGGATGATATCTAGGTAAGCATCCCAGTGATTGAGAGACATATCATCTAGACTATCGCGCATGGTGTCACTGGCTTGCTCAGCTGCCTCTAAAGTCGTATACATTAAATCGAGTTGTTCAATGGCCTCAGCGTGAAGCATGCTCATATGCTCTAAATCCATCGACATCGGTTTTCGGGTAGTTGTTCTTTTCAAAAAGATACCTCCTTACGACAAAGGAAAAATGATCAGCCGATTTAGTGTGATTTAGGTCCAATAAAACGTAGCATTTTGATTGGTACCATCATAGAAAGTGGCTTGCGGTGCATGCAGACATTTACAATAATAAAATCACAACCAACATGACAAAGGGTACCGCAAAATGATTCTTGACGACATATGCGAGCATCAACTGAGAATATGACATCATCACCTAACATACATAATAGGCGATCTTTGAAGGATGTATCAGGATATGCATATGCTTTAGGTGGCATACATTCGTGATGCATCATTGCTGGTTCCATTGGACTGCAACATTCTTGCATTTCATCATGATACCAATGTGGATATTTGCCATCCATAGTTTCGATAGCCTCCTTTATTGACATTTTATTCGAGTATCTGATACATCATATGAAAACAACCTACAACCTGTTACACATTGAGGTTGTAGGTTGTTATAAAATATTAATATTACCGATTTGTTACCGAGATGCGCTAAAAAAAATAGAGGTTGTCCATAGGTTTATAAAATAGAAAGTATAAATTTTTATTCCTATAATTGTAAAATATATTGACAGTTATTTACATATAGATTATAATGAAGTTACTCCAAGAGTTTTTTAGCGTGGAGAAACACCACTAAACCAGCAATAGGTTTGGTGGTGTTTTTCTGTGTATAAAAATAAATGTAAAAAAGAAGAAGCCAACTGCACGGATCATGTTAGAAAATACTAACCTTCGCCTTACGTCCTTATCGGATAGGTTACATCCCTACAACTCCCGATTGCAGTTCAACTTCTTCTTTTTTACTAATATACAATAACCTTAAAAAACCTTCAATAGTAGCAAAGTAATTTAGATATTATTTTTATAAAGCATAAAATCATCACTACATGGATACAATTACCATAAGGTGGTGATTTTGTGTTAGTAGCGCTTTTTTACTTTTGCATATGGGTAGTAGTGGTTACTGTTGGTACTCTATTGTACTGCGGGATTAAAATATTATGGCAACGGATAGTTAGTGCCAAAGGGTAGCTGCCAATAGGTGGCTATTTTTTTTGCCTAAAAATATTACATTATTTAGGATTATTTTAGCTTAACAAGAAGGAGTTTACCATTTATTGTAGAATAAGTAAATTAAAAGTAATATATTATGTTTATGGAAGGAGTAATGACGTATTGAAGAAAACGTTGATTTTATTGACAGTATTTTTGTTGCTTATTTCAATAATAATAGGAGGTTGTAACGAGATGTCAAACAAAACTACAACGTGTACTGAGAAATTCCCTGAAAAACCCATTACTATGATTGTAGGATTTAGTGCAGGGGGATCAAATGATCTTTTAGCTCGAGCATTCGAAAAAGTATCAACTAAATATTTAGGACAACCTTTAGTGGTAGTTAATAAGCCAGGAGGAGCGGGAACAATCGGTTGGAATGATCTGGTTGTCTCCAAACCTGACGGTTATACGCTTGGCATAAGTGGAACAGAAATAATATCACAGCCATTATTCGGAGATACGAAGTATCACTACGTAGCAGCTTTAGATCCGATTGTGCAAATTTCAAATTCACCATTTGTAATGGTAGTCTCTACAGACGCTCCTTGGCAAAATGTTCACGACTTAATCGAATATGCTAGGCAACATCCAGGGGAGTTGAAATTTGGTAATGCAGGTATAGGATCAATGTCGTATATTATTGGCGAAACATTTGTGAAGGCTGCAGATCTTAATATCCAACAAGTTCCTTTTCGCGGGGGTAGTGAATCGACGATTGCTCTATTAGGCAAACACGTTCAACTTGCGTTTATGGCGCCAACATCAGTTAAAGAGCACATTAAAAGTGGTAAATTAAAGGCACTCGCAATATCGTCAGAACAGAGAGTTTCCGACCCAGCTTTAACACAAATACCAACATTTAAGGAACAAGGGATTGATGTTGTATTTAATTATCGGTATGGAGTTGCAGCACCCAAAGAACTACCGCCGGAAGTTAAGCTAAAACTAGCTGAAGGGTTTAAAGCGATAATTTCAGATCCAGAGTTCAAAAACAATATGGACGCTATTGGATTGGAAATCGAATATTTAGGACCTAAAGAAGCCCAAAACGCATGGTTATCCGACGAAACAAAATTTAAAAATGCCATATAAGAAACTGGAATTTTAGATCGAATTAAAGAACAAAAAAATTAATTTGAAAAGGAGAAATATATCGTTTACCCTGTTCGGTACTAATGTGAGAAGCGTCAATAATAAATTCTGAACAAATGCATATTGATAATTATTTACAACTGGTATTATAATTAAATTATCCATAATATAACTTCTCATAAAAACACCGTTAAACCTTTAGGGATGGGGTTAGCGGTGTTTCTATGCCTAAATTTAAATAACCACCTGACAAACTGGTAATACTATACCAAAGGCAGGTGAAAAAAATGAATAGTAATAATAACAACGAAAATAAAAAAATAGAGTTGCTTAATGAAATAGCTAGCAAAACTAACAATGGAGATATTAACGGAAATATAAATATAGGCCACGCTTATGAGCTAGTTAATAAAAATGACATTCAGAATAAAGAGAAAGACCCCCTGTAGGCAGATATGTTCCGTGCTGTTTGGAATATGTACGGTAATGGTCGCCTATGGGGTATGTTGGGTAAAGGATAGCTGCCGAAAGGTGGCTATTTTGGCTTATAGCTTCATTAATTTTATGAATCAAATCCATTTGATACATCATGTGAAAATCAGAAACATAATGGTACTATATAATTTGTCTATAAAAAAGAAATATTGTTATAAAAACAGGCAGGAAAAAATAGTTTTAGTTCGAATTTATAAGTGTTAACTGCTTATGATGATGAGGTGATCAGTATGGGATTTATACAAAATAGTAATATTATTGTATTAGGATTTATCGTTTGGTTATTTATTGCTCCCAAACGAAATAGTTCTAGATATGGTGAACTTTTTTTGGCATATATGACTACTTTATTATTTAGTTTAGTAGGTAGTTCAGAATTAATTATGGTCAAACCGGTCGCTTTCTTCTTTACAATTGGTGGAGTGATTGCATTTTTTTATACTCTATTAAGTAAGACTGTTACAATAGTAATTAAAAAATAAATATTATAATGGGGGTTATATGATGGCTAAAGACTGTTCTTTTGATGTAGTTTCAGAAGTAGATTTGCAAGAAGTCGATAATGCTGTAAATCAGGCAATTAAGGAAGTAGGGCAACGTTTTGATTTTCGTGGCAGTAAATCGACCATTACACTAGATGGTATTCAAATTAAAGTAGTAAGCGATGATGATCATAAACTGAAAAATGTAGTGGAAATATTACAGACGAAAGTCATTAAACGTGGTATTTCTCTAAAAAACTTAGATTATGGTAAAGTGGAATCCGGCTTTAGCGGCACATCTCGCCAAATTATTACCGTCAAAAAAGGTATCGATAAAGAAAAAGCGAAAGATGTTATTTCTTTTATTAAGACGAGCAAACTCAAGGTGCAGGCGCAAGTACAAGATGATCAAGTCAGAGTGACTGGTAAAAACAAAGATGATTTACAAAATGCAATTGCTCAATTACGACAACATGATTTCGGTATTGATTTACAATTTGTGAATTTTCGCTCATAAAAAAAAGCTTCTGCGTGTGCAGAAGCTTTTTTTCTATGAGTGCAGTGAACTCGCTTAGCTAAAGCGGAACATCGACCCACTATAAAATTTAGATGTGATCATTCGTTAATCCTAGCATATCTAATACTTTGAGACTTAAGCTGAGAACGATTGATACGATCGTGGCAAGGGCCATACCTTTCATTGATACAGTACCTATTGTAATATTCGCGCCGCTAATTCCAAGTATCAATACAACAGAGGTCAAGATAAGATTACGAGCATGACTATAATCGACCTTAGATTCCACTAATATGCGTATCCCTGAAGCCGCAATTACACCAAATAACAAAAGGGAGACACCGCCCATGACGGGGACAGGAATACTCTGAATCGCAGCTGCTAGTTTGCCGACAAAAGAGAGAATGATGGCCAAAATAGCAGCGCCGCCAATGACTTGCACGCTATATACTTTGGTAATTGCCATTACACCAATATTTTCTCCATATGTGGTATTCGGGGTAGAACCAAAACATCCTGAAATAATAGTGGAAAGTCCATTACCAAATAGCGAGCGGTGGAGTCCTGGATTTTTGGTCAAGTCGCGACCAACAATGTTACCCGTTACGACTAAATGTCCAATATGTTCAGCGATGACGACCAAAGAAGCAGGTAAGATAATGATCATTGCATTCAGATTCCATTCAGGGGCATAGAATGTCGGAACTGCAAACCATGGAGCAGCAGCGATAGGGGACAAGTCTACCATTCCTAGCATGAATGCTAAAGCATAGCCAGCTAGTACGCCGATGAGAATAGGGATGATCGCGAAGAAACCACGAAATAGAAGAGAACCAAGAATTGTTACTGCCAGTGTAAACATCGAAATGATTATGACATTCACATCTAATGTTTTGGCAGTAAGACCTGCCATATCGGCTGCAACAGGTGCAAGCTCTAAACCAATCACAGCAACGATAGCTCCCATTGCTGCTGGTGGAAAAACAGTAGTGATCCACTTGGTACCAACTATACTAATAATAAAAGAAACTAGAGAGAAAACAATACCTGCGATAATGAATCCCCCTAAGGCCGCATTGTAACCGTATTGTGGTAATATAATAAATACTGGTGAAAGAAAAGCAAAGCTAGAGCCAAGATAAGCAGGAATTTTACCTTTACAAATGAATAAATATAACAGAGTTCCAATACCATTAAATAATAAGATGGTTGCAGGGTTCACCTTAAACAAAATAGGTACAAGTACAGTAGCACCAAACATGGCAAAAAGATGTTGTAAGCTAAGGGGGAACGTCTGTAACAATGGCAATTTTTCTTCGACTTGAATAATACGTGTGTTCATGCAATATCTCCTCATTACCTTTGGTGCACAATAAAAAACTCTCACTAGCGTAAGAGTTTCAAAAGCAGTACAAAAAAATCTGCGTATGACTAGGTATTGGTGCACCTTATTAGCCTCTCAAGACTAAGTGAAAGGTTATTTTATCAAAATGTATCATAAAATATAAAAAATGTCTACGCGTTTGCTAAATAAAATTGCTAAATAAATAATTAGTCAGATTGATCGATTTGGTTTACAATAGGATAATGGGAAAAAAAATCCACGTAGTAAAGCGAAAGGTGGAAATATAGACATGGCTAAGAAGAGAGAAAATCAGACTGGAAAAAGTGTAAGACCAGAAAAAGAAAAAATTTATGTTGATGAATTATATTTCCGTCACGTAGACCAAGCAGAGCGATGGCGACAAGAAGCGGAACGTTGCCAGGCTATAGAAAATAAATTAGTAGAACTTAGCCGTTTGACATATGAAGAATTCGACTATTCATCACAATTAGTACGAACGATTTTTAAAGAAAAAGAAATACCTGATCTTTCATATATGGTAGAAGAAGCGAGAATTGCAGCTGAAAATAAGTTTGTTATGCCGATCATAAAAGTGATCGTTACACTTATTATTTTAGTAGCACTTTTAATTGTTGTGAGAGATACTGTATTGTTATGGTTGTCTGGTGCCGGCGTAATTGGATCATTTATCTATTTATTTTTAATGATACAAAATAGGCACTCTCATATTGAAGAAGTAGTAAGAGCAAAGAAAGAAGAGGTCGATCGTACAATTGAATATGAGAAACAGCAAATAGCGGAAGCAAAAAAGAAACATGAAGATAATGAAGATGAACGTATAAAGAGAATTGAGTGTCTATTGGACGGAGAAATAAGTTCCATATTTGCTAAAATTGAACACGTATTAGTGAACGTTAATTTCCCATTTCACTTGGATCTTGATGTTGAATTATATAACAATATTCCATCAGTGAAACTGTGGTTACCTTCGAAAACGATTATTCCGAGTCAAATATGTACAATCAAACCATCTGGACGGACCAATTATGAGGATAAAGATATAAGGGCTATAAATCGCCAATATGCAGAATTTAGTGCAGCGATTGTGATTCGAATCCTGGCAATTATATACTCTTATATACCAACGTTTGATATTGGTTATGTATATGCTATGTCGAAAGAGGATAAGGATGACTGCCTGATTATGAGTAAATTAGATCGTCAAACTCTAATAAATGCTTGCACTGCTGCGAATGGACTAGCAGGAATTCAAAAGCTGAAGGCAAATTTTGAATGTGATACATTATTAGACTTATTACCTATTAAAATTGATCCTCCTGAAGAATGGAACGGGGCTGAACGACAATCCATACGTTGTTTGCATTTAAATTTATAATAACCCAGATTTTTCAAGGTATGTAATGAACTCATTATAGGCAATATATAAACAGAACCACAAATAAAAAAATTGAATGGAGGTCTTGTGTAATGTCAAGGAGCAAAAAACCTGTGAATCCTGCCGCACAAAAGGCTCTCGATCAATTAAAAGAAGAAACAGCAGCTGAAATTGGTTTAAAGGATTATAATAACACTTACAAAGGTGCTTTAAGCTCGGCTGATAATGGTCGAGTAGGTGGTCAAATGGTACGTAAAATGATTGAGGCTCAAGAAAATCAGTTTAGTAATAAAAAATGAAATAATGTTACAAAATATAAGCAGACTTTGTGTCTGCTTATATTTTGTATGTTTTTTTATTTAATAGAAGCAGGATTTTTGAGAATAGTAGGGAAGTATAAGTATGGTTATAAAATAATGAAGAAATAGTTATTTTTATATTCTAATAATCTCAAGGGGGAAGAATCATGACTTATAGTGTTGCGGCACCGCATGCAAAAGGTAAAAGTGCCACAGATAAAATTTTTGGAGCGAATGGAGCTGCTGTTAAAGCAACTGCTCAATATGGTAAGGATAAAGTGGTAAATGCTACAATTGGTGCTCTTATGGATGAGCAAGAACAATTAGCCTGTATTCCAACTGTTGAAAAGGTTTTTAGGGCATTACCACTTAATAGTATTGTTAGCTATGCACCTATTGCAGGTTCTCCAGATTATTTAAAAGCTGCTATCGAATTGGCATTTGCAGATAATAAACCAGATGCTTACATTGATGCTGTGGCTACAGCTGGTGGAACAGGTGCTATCCATCATACAATTTGGAATTATTCAGAAGCTGGAGATACGGTTTTAACTTCTGATTGGTATTGGGGTCCTTATAAAGTACTATGCCAAGATAGTGTGCGTACATTAGATACATATACTTTATTTGATGAAGAGCAGAAATTTAATATTGCATCTTTTTCTACTAAGGTAAAAGAAATATTAACAAAACAAAACAATTTGGTTGTTATTATTAATACACCAGCTCATAATCCTACTGGTTTCAGTTTAACGGATAGTGATTGGGATCATGTATTAGATTTATTTAAAGAATGTGCTAAAAATACAGACAAACGGATTATTCCATTGATTGATGTTGCGTACATTGATTATGCTGGTGAAAAAAACGCTTGTCGTTCTTTCTTAAAGAAACTTGGTGGTTTGCCAACCAATATATTACCTATTTTAGGATGTAGTATGTCCAAAGGATTTACGATGTATGGACAACGTACGGGTGCTATGATTGGTATTTCTTCAAGCAAAGAAGTAATAGAAGAATTCAAGAATATCAATCAATTTACCAGTCGGGCTACATGGTCCAATATTACTCATAGTGCCATGGCATTAATGGCTACTATTTATCAAGATAAAGAATTGTTGGCACAAACAGAACAAGAGCGCAGTATGCTTTATGCTTTGATCCGTGAACGTGCAGATATTTTCATGCGTGAAGCGCAAGAAGTTGGATTGAAAATGTTACCATATATTGCTGGATTCTTCCTTTCCATTCCCGCTAAAGATCCAGATGCAGTTTGTAAACAATTACATGCGGATAATATATTTGCAGTACCATTGGCTAAAGGGATTCGAGTGGCAGTCTGTGCTGTGACAAAAACAAAAATCACAGGTATGGCTGCTAAAATCAAAGTAGCTATAGAAGTTGTTGAAAAATAAACGTTGTATACGAGGATGACAGTATTATCCACCGATTGATTATTGTATTATCGGAGATACTATAATCAAAGGAGGAGATCAAATTGAGTTATCAACATAAAAATGATCTAAATGACATTACGATGACATTGCCTCGATTGGGTTTTGGGATGATCTCTGTGATGGGGGCTATTGCTTTTTTTATCTTGGGAATTAGATTTGCTTTTCGCCGTGGATCGATTCCGCTTATTGCTTATCGTTTATTGTATATGCTTCGGCATCGGTAATATCAAAAAAAGAGTGAACTATAGTTCACTCTTTTTTACGGAATGATAAAAGATCATATTTTTGATTCTAAATAAGAATGGCAAACAATTGGTGTGCAAAAAAAATTGCATATAATTGTCGAAAAAAGAGCTATATTATTGTTTTATATAGCCATTGGTGGTATAGTATTTGTGGGTTATTCTTATAATAACTTCTATGTATTAGAGTTTACAAAAAACTCTTTAATACATTTTTCAAACATTGAAAAATGGAGGAGTAAGTATGTTTGGTTTAAAATCAAAAGAAGATGAATTTTTTAAATTATTTATTGAAAGTAGTCTTATATTACAAGAAGGGGCCCAGGTACTCAAAAATGTAATGAAAGACTATACGCAGTTGGAAAAAAGAATGCAACATATTACTGATTTAGAGCATAAGGCAGATGATATTAATGATGCGATCATTGATAAGCTAAATCAGACATTTATTACACCACTTGACCGGGAAGATATTTATGCATTGGCTAATATGTTAGATGATATAGTGGATTTTCTTCAGGGTACAATGCAACGTATGGTATTATATAAGGCTGGTAAACCAACAGAGGGTGCTGCGGAACTAACTTATGTATTAGCCGAGTGTACCGAAGAAATGGTACTGGTTTTTAATTGCCTTAAGAATATTAAAGGCAATCAGCATAAAATACTAGAGCATGTGAAAAAAATTAGTGACCTGGAAAGTCAGGGCGATCTGATTTACCGCCGAGAAGTTGCCTTATTATTTGAAACATGTCCGGATCCAATCGAAATTATAAAGTGGAAAGAAATATTGGAACATATAGAAAATGCCCTTGATCATTGTGAAAATATCGGAGATTTATTACGTGGCGTGGTTATGAAATATGCCTGATACATTGATTATTTTTGTTGTTTTATTATCATTGGCATTTGACTATATTAATGGTTTTCATGACACTGCAAATGCGATAGCTACTTCCGTTTCGACTCGGGCTCTAACGCCAAGGGTTGCAGTCTGGATGGCTGCTGGCCTCAATTTTCTTGGAGCTATGTATAGTACAGGAGTAGCGAAGACGATTGGTAGCGATCTCGTTACATCTGCACAGATGGTTAATGAACACATTATTATTGCTGCTATGATTGGTGCTATAATTTGGAATTTATTAACTTGGTGGATGGGGATTCCTAGTAGCTCGTCTCATGCTTTAGTTGGTGGAGTCGTAGGTGCTGTTTTAATTTCGAGAGGCTATGAAGCACTTAAAGTAGAAGGTATCTTAAAAATAGTTGCGGCTTTGATATGTTCTCCACTGATTGCGATGTTAACAGGGTTAATTATTATGTCAGGATTATTTTGGATATTCGGCAAAAAGGCTCCTAATCGTATTAATCCTAAATTTAAGCGCCTTCAGGTTTTAACGGCGGCCATGATGGCTTTTTCACATGGTTCCAATGATGCACAAAAAGCAATGGGGATTATTACGTTAACGTTAGTTAGTACTGGTTATCTAACTTCCTTAGAAGTACCTCTATGGGTTAAAATGGCGGCAGCGACTGCTATGGGGCTAGGGACAGCAGCTGGTGGTTGGCGTATTATCCGCACAATGGGTACTAAGATTTTCAAATTGGAGCCAATTAGTGGTTTTGCAGCAGATTTGAATTCATCAATCGTTATTTTTGGTGCAACGTTACTGCATTTACCAGTCAGTACGACTCATGTCGTATCGGGTTCAATTATGGGAGTAGGTACTGCGAAACGTATTAGTGCAGTACGATGGGGTGTTGCTCAACAAATGTTAATGGCTTGGGTATTAACCATCCCGTGTACAGCAATGGTAAGCGCTTTAGCTTATAAGGTGATTTCTTTATTTTTCTAACGAAAATGATATTATTATAGTACATAATAACAAGCGGCAAATATGCATTTATGCTTATTTGCCGTAATATTATATACGGGAGGTATTAGCATGGAGAAGCCTGTTACTGTTTATTTTATCAATGGAGAGTCACGTCAATATAATGCGGGAGTAAGTTTATGGGAGATTAGTAAAGATGCACAATATTTATATAAGGCATTCATTGTTGCTGCAAAAGTAAATAATGAAATGAAAGATTTGCAATTTAAAGTAAGTCATGATTGCACCATTGATTTTTTAGATTTGAGTACGGAATCTGGTATGAAAGTGTATCAGCGTAGCCTGACGTTTGTCATGATTGTTGCAGCTCAGGAATTATTTCCGCAAGGGCAAATAACAGTTGAGCATTCATTAAGCAAAGGATTGTACTGTGAATTACATATAGGCCAGCCAATTACAGAAGAGCATCTTAAAAGCTTAGAAATGCAAATGCGGAAAATTGTAGATGAAAATCGCATGATTATGATGAAAAGTGTACCGAGGGAAGAAGCAATTGAATTATTTAAGAGTGCGGGACAAAGTGAAAAAGTAAAACATTTACAACAGTTAGTGCGTAAGAGGGTTAGAATTTATTATTGTGGCGAAAGTTTTGGCTATTTCTATGGTACGATGACACCGGATACAGGCAATTTAAAAACCTTTGAAATAAGAAAACATGCAGCAGGCTTTATTTTACGTTTTCCTGAAAAGGGAAATCTTAATAAACTACCCGAATTTGTTCTTCAATCCAAACTATCAGAAATATTTTTAGAGGCAGAACGTTGGGGTGAAATTTTACAGTGTGGTTATGTGGCAACACTGAATGAATATGTGAATCAGAATAAAATAAACGACATTATCAGGGTAGCTGAGGCGTTGCATGAGAAGAAAATTGCACAAATTGCAGACTTTGTATCGGAGCATGAAGAAGTGCGTCTCATTCTAGTAGCTGGGCCATCTTCATCGGGTAAAACTACGTTTGCACAAAGACTAACCGTACAACTGAAAGTAAACGGCT
>JGI24731J21663_1002226_pt1 | contig 12418 bp, 9 predicted proteins | sample EPASupsiteHSE605_FD_21663 | JGI IMG/M metagenome (IMG submission 21663) | reverse complement strand
TCTTGCTCCTCCTGTATTTATAAGGAGATAATGAACTAGCAAAGATATTTATCTGATAATGACAAATAAAAAGGCCGGCTCATTTGAACCGGCCTTTTTACACCAAAAATTTGTTTGTACTTAACTTACTCTTTTTTACTTTTAACCATCCTCTGATAGTCATCCATAGAGGCTACAATCACCTTTTCAAACTCTCTGGTTCCGGTACCTGCTGGAATTAAGTGTCCGCAAATAACGTTTTCCTTGAGTCCTTCCAGATAATCTTTCTTTCCATGGATCGCTGCTTCACTCAGAACCTTTGTCGTTTCCTGGAATGATGCAGCAGACATAAAGCTGGTTGTGCGAAGAGCGGCGCGTGTTATACCCTGAAGTATCTGATTTGATGTTGCAGGCATTGCATCACGAGCTTCAACGGTCTTAAGGTCCTTACGCTTAAGTATTGAATTCTCGTCGCGAAGTCTGCGAACAGTAACTATTTGACCCGGTTTTAATTCAGCAGAATCTCCTGCGTCAAGAATAACCTTTTTGTCATATATGTTGTCGTTTTCGTGCATGAAATCCCATCTGTCCACAAGTTGTTCCGGTAAGAAACGGGTATCGCCCGGATCTACTATTTCAAGCTTGCGCATCATCTGACGGACAATTATCTCAAAATGCTTGTCATTGATCTTCACACCCTGCATACGGTAAACCTCCTGGATCTCGTTCACGATATATTCCTGAACCTTTGTAGGGCCCTGTATAGCAAGAATATCTGTAGGAGAGATTGCACCATCGGAAAGTGGCATACCTGCTCTTACATAGTCGTTTTCCTGTACCAGAATCTGTTTTGAAAGTGGAACCGAGTAGCGTTTCTCTTCTCCCGTCTTGGATCTGATAACGATTTCGCGGTTACCTCTCTTGATTTTACCCATTAGAATTTCACCGTTTATTTCGGCAACGATTGCCGGATTAGACGGGTTACGGGCTTCAAACAGCTCAGTAACACGAGGAAGACCACCGGTGATGTCACCGGATTTACCGATAGCTCTTGGAATCTTAACAAGAATATCACCAATCTTTACCTTCTTCCCGTTTTCTACCATGATATGAGCACCAACAGGCAGGTTGTACTGCTTGAGGTCAATCTTGTCATCCATAATCTTGATGGTAGGGTTCTTCGATTTATCGCGGGATTCAATTACTACCTTCTCTTTGTGCAGNGAGTATTCATCGGCTGCCTCNTCNCNNTATGTNACACCTTCTATAAGACTGTCAAATACTGCTTTACCGGCAGTNTCAGCAATNGTTACAGCATTGTATGCATCCCANTCGCAAATCTTGTCTCCCTTTTTAACATGGTCGCCATCCTTGTAATATAGTGTGGCACCATAAGGAACAAANTGTTGNGAAAGTGTAATNCCGGTGTTGTGGTCAACNATACGCATNTCNGCTGTACGNCCNATGACAACCTCTTGNAGNCCACCGTCGGCTACTCTCGATATTGTACGGAGCTCGTCAAATTCAAGACGACCTTCATACCTTGCAATGATTTCATTCTCCGAAGCGATGCTTGATGCAGTACCACCGACGTGGAAAGTTCTAAGTGTCAGCTGGGTACCCGGCTCACCGATAGATTGTGCAGCAATTACACCAACAACTTCTCCCTTCTGAACCATTCTTCCGGTAGAGAGGTTACGTCCATAGCATTTTGCGCATGCACCTTTACGTGACTCGCAAGTAAGTACGGAACGGATTTCGACCTGTTCTATAGGAAGTGACTGAATAAGTGAAGCAATGTCTTCTGTTATCTGTTCTCCTGCTTCGATGACCCTTTCACCTGTAAGAGGGTTGTAAATATCATGAACCGAAGTTCTTCCAAGAATTCTGTCGTATAGAGATTCTACAATCTCATCCTTATTCTTTATTGCTGTTGCCACAAGACCGCGAAGTGTGCCGCAGTCATCCTCATTTATAATAACGTCATGTGATACGTCAACAAGACGGCGGGTAAGGTAACCTGCATCGGCAGTCTTAAGAGCTGTATCTGCAAGACCCTTTCTGGCACCGTGGGTAGATATAAAGTACTCAAGAACGGAAAGACCCTCCTTGAAGTTGGATAAGATTGGATTCTCGATAATCTCGGCACTTGATGATCCGGACTTCTGAGGTTTGGCCATCAGACCGCGCATACCTGAGAGCTGACGATCTGCTCTTTTGATCCACGGGCACCGGAGTGAAGCATCATATATACAGGATTGAATCCCTGATTGTCTTCTGCAATCCTCTTCTCTACAATGTTTGTAAGTCTTGAGTTGGTGGTTGTCCAGATATCGATAATCTGATTATATCTCTCATTGTTGGTTATCAGACCATTGTTGTATGAGAACATGATGTTCTCAACTGCCTTGTAACCCTCCTCTACAAGTCCCTGTTTTTCTGCAGGAATGATAACATCATCAAGGTTGAATGAAAGACCTCCCCTGAATGCCATCATGTAACCGATCTCTTTGATATCGTCAAGGAACTGTGCGGTTCTTGCCACTCCGGCTACCTTAAGCACATTTCCGATAATATCCCTTAAGGATTTTTTTGTCAAAACCTCGTTTATATAACCAACTTCCTTTGGAACAACCTGATTGAACAAGATTCTTCCGGCAGTGGTCTTTCTGAGTGCGTAACCTTTTGACAGATCCATAAAATCTATTGGCAACCTCACCTCAATCTCGGCATGAAGACCTAATCTTCCTTCGTTGTTGCCAATGACAACCTCTTCCGGACCATAGAACTTCATTCCCTCTCCTTTTACTCCAGGACGCGATTTGGTAATATAATAAAGACCAAGAACCATGTCCTGCGAAGGAACAGTGATAGGGGCTCCGTTGGCAGGGTTCAGAATGTTGTGCGAACCAAGCATAAGAAGCTGTGCCTCAAGTATTGCTGCATTGCCTAACGGTAGATGGACAGCCATCTGGTCACCGTCAAAGTCGGCGTTGAATGCAGTACATGAAAGTGGATGAAGCTGTATGGCTTTTCCCTCAATCAGTTTAGGCTGGAAAGCCTGGATACCTAGTCTGTGCAGGGTAGGGGCACGGTTTAGTAGAACCGGATGACCCTTCATTACATTCTCAAGAATATCCCATATTACAGGATCTTTTCTGTCTACTATTTTCTTTGCAGATTTTACTGTCTTTACAATTCCCCTTTCTATAAGTTTCCTTATTACAAATGGTTTGAAAAGTTCTGCCGCCATATCTTTTGGAATACCGCACTCGTGCATCTTCAACTCGGGACCAACGACAATTACAGAACGTGCCGAGTAGTCCACCCTTTTACCTAAAAGGTTCTGACGGAAACGTCCTTGTTTACCTTTTAAGCTGTCGGATAGTGATTTAAGCGTACGGTTTGCCTCTGTTTTAACTGCATTTGATTTGCGTGAGTTGTCGAAGAGCGAATCGACTGCCTCCTGTAGCATCCTCTTCTCATTCCTGAGAATAACCTCCGGAGCCTTAATCTCTATAAGTCTCTTTAATCGGTTGTTGCGGATGATTACCCTGCGGTAAAGGTCGTTCAGGTCGGATGTTGCAAAGCGACCTCCATCTAATGGAACCAATGGACGAAGCTCTGGAGGAATCACAGGGATGACTTTCATAATCATCCACTCAGGATTGTTTATCTCCCTTGATTCGCGGAAGGCTTCAACAACACTGAGTCTCTTTAGTGCATCTGCTTTTCTTTGCTGCGATGTTTCGGTTTCAGTCTTGTGTCTGAGTTCATAAGAGAGTTCGTCAAGGTTTATTCTTGCCAACATCTTATAAATGGCATCGGCGCCCATTCCTGCAAGGAATTTGTTGGGATCCATATCGTCCAGTAGCTGGTTCTCTCTTGGAAGGGATTCAAGGATATTAAGATACTCGTCTTCTGTAAGGAAGTCATTTGTCTTAATACCATCTTTCTCTTTTATACCCGGCTGAATTACAACGTAGCGCTCATAATAGATAATACCCTCAAGCTTTTTGGAAGGGATACCCAGTAGATATCCTATCTTGTTTGGAGTCGAGCGGAAGTACCAGATATGAGCAACCGGCACAGTAAGGTTTATATGACCCATTCTCTCGCGACGTACCTTTTTCTCAGTTACTTCAACACCGCATCGGTCACAAATAATTCCACGATAGCGGATTCTCTTGTATTTTCCGCAATGGCATTCGTAGTCCTTGTAAGGACCAAAAATACGTTCGCAGAAGAGACCATCCCTCTCTGGTTTATAGGTACGATAGTTTACTGTTTCTGGCTTTAAGACTTCACCTGAGGATTTCTCAAGGATCTCCTCCGGCGAAGCTAAGCCTATAGTAATTTGGTTGAAATTGCTTTTAACCTTAATCTCTTTTTTGAAAGACATATTATTGTGTTATCAAATTTTCAAATACTATTAACAAATTAGTCCAGTGTAACGCTGAGCCCCAGACCACGCAGTTCATGCAGCAACACGTTCAAAGACTCCGGTATGCCAGGTGTAGGCATAGGGTCGCCTTTTACAATTGCTTCATAAGCTCTGGATCTTCCAACTACGTCGTCAGACTTGATTGTAAGGATCTCCTGAAGGATATTGGCAGCACCAAATGCTTCAAGTGCCCATACCTCCATCTCTCCGAATCTCTGACCGCCAAACTGTGCTTTACCACCAAGCGGTTGTTGAGTAATAAGAGAGTAAGGACCAATTGAACGGGCGTGCATTTTGTCATCAACCATGTGTCCGAGTTTAAGCATGTAGATCACACCTACAGTTGCAGGCTGGTCAAACAGTTCTCCTGTTCCACCGTCCCTCAGGTATGATTTTCCAAACCTTGGAACACCTGCCTTGGTGGTGAAGTCACAGATCTCGTCCAGCGTTGCTCCGTCAAAGATAGGAGTGCTGAAACGCTGTCCCAGTTCCACCCCTGCCCAACCAAGAACAGTTTCGTAAATCTGACCAAGGTTCATACGGGAAGGTACACCAAGCGGGTTAAGGACGATATCTACAGTAGTACCATCTTCAAGGAAAGGCATATCCTCGTCTCTTACAACTTTGGCTACAATACCTTTGTTTCCGTGACGTCCTGCCATTTTATCTCCAACCTTGATCTTCCTCTTTTTGGCAACATATACCTTAGCCAACTGCATTATGCCGGTTGGCAGCTCGTCACCAATTGTAAGATTGTACTTGATTCTCTTAAGCTCGGCATCATACTCCTTGTGGGCAATAAGATAATTGTTTATCAGTTGCTTGATAAGGTTGTTTGTATTTTTGTCTGCTGTCCACTTGACAGGATTGATGTTTTCGTAATCAATCTTTTCAATTACATCATATTTGAAATCAGCATTCTTGCCAATGATTTCAACACCATAAAGGTCACTAATGCCCTGAGAAGCTTTCCCTTCAAGAATTGAGAAGAGTCTTTCGAGGAAGTTCTGACGAAGAATTGCTGCTTTTCTGTTAAAGTTCTCTTCTGCGTGCTGTATCTGATTTTTTGAAACAGATTTTCCTTTTTTGTTGTTCTCTTTTGCTACTCTTGAGAATAGTCTCTTATCTATTATGGTTCCTCTCAATGACGGAGATGCCTTTAGAGAAGCATCCTTTACATCACCGGCTTTGTCACCAAAGATGGCCCTGAGCAGTTTCTCTTCCGGAGAAGGGTCACTTTCACCTTTAGGGGTAATCTTGCCGATCAGGATATCACCGGGTTCGATGTTTGCACCTATTCTTATGATACCGTTTTCGTCAAGATCCTTGGTTGCCTCTTCACTTACGTTTGGAATGTCCGATGTGAGTTCCTCCATACCACGTTTGGTATCGCGGACCTCCATTATATATTCGTCTACATGTATAGAAGTAAACACGTCTTCTCTCAAAAGTCTTTCAGACAAAACGATTGCATCTTCAAAGTTATATCCCTTCCATGGCATGAATGCCACTTTAAGATTGCGTCCCAATGCAAGTTCACCATTCTGGGTTGCATATCCATCTGTCATTATCTGACCTGCAATAACTTTTTCTCCCTTTCTGACAATTGGCTTAAGGGTTATTGATGTGTTCTGGTTTGTCTTTCTGTAGAGCGGAAGCTTGTATACTGTTATTTCAGGATCGAAACTAACAAATCTTTCGCTTTCGGTCTGTTCATATTTTACATGAATCTCACGGGCATCTACATATACAACCTCTCCCTTGCCTCTGGCATTGATCTGTGTCCTTGAGTCTTTTACAACCGGTCCCTCAAGACCTGTACCAACAATTGGGGCTTCAGGCTTTATAAGCGGAACAGCCTGGCGCATCATGTTTGATCCCATCAGGGCACGGTTAGCGTCGTCATGTTCAAGGAAAGGAATCAGCGAAGCAGCTATTGAAGCAATCTGGTTAGGTGATACGTCAACCAGGTTGACATCCTCTTTTCCTACTACCGGATAGTCTGCTTCAAAACGGCACTTGATCCTCTCATCGGTCATGTTTCCGTTTTCGTCTATGTGTACGTTTGCCTGAGCTACCATCTTCTCCTCTTCCTCCTCTGCACTCATGTATACACAACCTTTGACAGTCATGTCTACAACACCGTTTTCCACCTTGCGGTAAGGAGTCTCGATGAATCCAAGGTCGTTGATCTTTGCATAAACGCAAAGAGACGATATAAGACCGATGTTAGGTCCCTCAGGAGTCTCAATCGGACAAAGACGGCCATAGTGTGTATAGTGAACGTCTCGAACCTCAAAACCGGCTCTGTCTCTCGAAAGACCACCTGGTCCCAAAGCTGAAAGACGACGTTTGTGGGTCATCTCTGCAAGAGGATTGGTCTGGTCCATGAACTGCGACAGCTGACTGGTACCGAAAAACGAGTTGATTACAGAAGAGAGGGTCTTAGCATTTATAAGGTCGATAGGAGTGAAGACCTCATTGTCCCTTACATTCATTCTCTCCCTGATGGTACGTGCCATACGGGAAAGACCAACGCTGAACTGATTGGCAAGCTGTTCGCCAACTGTCCTGATACGACGGTTACTCAAGTGGTCAATATCGTCAACGGTTGCTTTTGAGTTGATAAGCTGGATAAGGTAGCGTATAATCTCAATAATATCTGCCTTAGTAAGTACCCGGGTTTCATCGGAAGTGGTAAGATTGAGTTTGTGATTCAACCTGTATCTTCCTACCTCTCCAAGGTCATATCTCTTGTCCGAAAAGAATAATTTGTCAATTACATCTCTCGCAGTGGCCTCATCTGGTGGTTCAGAGTTACGAAGCTGTCTGTATGTGTAGAAAACGGCCTCTTTCTCAGAGTTACACTGGTCTTTCTGTAATGTATTATGTATAATGGCGAAATCACTGATGTTAGCCTCCTCCTTGTGAACAAGGATCGTGCTTACACCCGATTCCAGAATAATATCCAAATGGTGCTCATCAAGGACTGTCTCACGGTCCAGAACGATTTCGTTTCTCTCAATATAAACTACCTCTCCAGTATCCTCATCTACGAAATCCTCGTTCCATGTCTTTAACACTCTTGCTGCAAGTTTGCTTCCCAGGCATTTCTTTATGTTAGCCTTAGTTACTTTTATCTCATTGGCAAGGCCGAAAATGTCAAGAATATCTTTATCACTTTCGTAGCCGATTGCTCTTAGAAGGGTTGTAACGGGCAATTTTTTCTTTCTGTCGATATATGCATACATGACATTGTTGATGTCAGTTGCAAATTCGATCCACGATCCCTTGAACGGGATAATTCGTGCTGAATATAGTTTGGTTCCGTTTGCGTGTACACTCTGTCCGAAAAATACACCAGGTGAGCGGTGTAACTGTGACACGACAATTCTCTCAGAACCGTTAATTACAAATGTACCTCTTGGGGTCATGTATGGAATAGTCCCAAGGTAAACATCCTGAATAACCGTATCGAAATCTTCATGTTCCGGGTCTGTACAGAACAGCTTGAGTTTTGCTTTAAGAGGAACGCTATATGTTAAACCTCTTTCCAAACACTCCTCGATTGAATAACGAGGGGGGTCAATAAAATAGTCAATAAACTCAAGAACAAAATTATTACGGGTATCTGTAATAGGGAAGATTTCCTGAAAAACCTTGAAAAGGCCTTCGTTCTTACGATTCTCCGGAGTAGTTTCAAGTTGGAAGAAATCCTTGAAAGACTTCAGCTGCACCTCTAAGAAATCTGGATAATCCAGGAGGGCTTTGGAAGTCGCGAATGTAATCCGCTGATTATTTGTTTTTTGCGACATTGTTTGTGGATTGGTTGAAAATATTCTAAAATAACGACAAAAAGGCTTAGAGCCTTAAATGGCTCTAAACCTGTTAGTGTGCCCGATGAACGGGATTTTGGAGTTATTTAACTTCAACTTCTCCGCCTGCCTCTTCTAACTGAGCTTTTACTTGTTCAGCTTCTGCTTTTGAAACTTTTTCCTTGATAGCCTTAGGGGCCTGGTCAACCAAGTCTTTAGCCTCTTTCAAACCTAAACCTGTAATTTCTTTTACAGCTTTAACGATTTGTAGTTTTGCCTGACCAGCTGAAATAAGGATAACATCAAACTGAGTCTGTTCTACTTCAACAGCTGCAGCTGCAGCGGCCGGAGCAGCAACAGCTACGGCAGCTGCTGCAGGTTCAATTCCATATTCATCTTTAAGGATTTTTGCCAATTCTTGTACATCTTTTACAGATAGGTTAACTAGTTCTTCTGCAAATTTTTTGATATCTGCCATGGTTATAAATTTTTAAAACGTTTAAAATTCTTTTTATTCTTTTTCTGATAGGGTCTTTACAATACCTGCAATCTTACCACCTGCATTTGTTTGAAGTGCAGAAATAACATTTTGTGCAGGAGATTGAAGAAGACCGATAATGTCACCGATAAGTTCTTCGCGTGATTTAATAGATACCAATGCGTCAAGCTGATTTTCACCAACATATGCGCATTCTTGTACCAAAGCTCCTTTAAGGACAGGTTTGCCATTTTTCTTGCCAAACTCCTGAATCAGTTTTGCAGGGGCACTTGCTGCCTCTGTGAACATAACTGCTGTAGGACCTTCGAGTACAGGGAATAGTAACTCAGCGTCAGTCAAGGCCATTTTTTCCAAAGCTTTACGAAGGAGGGTGTTTTTAACAACAACCAGCTTGATCTGCTTTTCAAAGCAAGCACGACGTAATTTAGCTGTTTTATCTGCATTTAAACCAGATATGTCAGTTAAATAGAAATTAGGTGTTTGCTCTAATTGTGCTGCCAGACTCTCAATAATTTGTTTTTTTTCCTCTTTTTTCATAAAACATATTTATTATTCAGCAGCACTTATAGTCTTGCTATCGATATTTATACCAGGGCTCATTGTTGAGGACAAAAAGATGCTCCTTACATAAGTTCCCTTCAATGCCTGAGGTTTTAATTTGACAACTGTATTCAAGAATTCTATCGCATTTTCTACCAGTGAGGCAGGAGGGAAAGAAACCTTACCTATGCTTGCGTGCACGATACCTTGTTTGTCTACCTTAAAGTCTATCTTACCGGCTTTTACCTCGGTGACAGCCTTACCAACATCCATGGTAACGGTACCTGTTTTAGGGTTTGGCATCAAGCCGCGAGGACCAAGGATACGACCAATAGCACCAATTTTTGCCATCACAGATGGGGTGCAAATGATTACATCTATATCTGTCCATCCGTTCTTGATTTTCTCAATATAGTCGTCAAGTCCGACCAGGTCTGCACCGGCCGCTGTGGCCTCTGCTTCCTTGTCCGGAGTACATAGTACCAATACACGGACTGTCTTACCTGTTCCATGAGGAAGAGTTACGACGCCGCGTACCATCTGGTTCGCCTTACGAGGGTCTACCCCTAATCTGACAGCAATATCAACCGAAGCATCAAATTTAGTGAAAGAGAGTTCTTTTACCAAATCACAAGCCTCTGCCAACTTATACTGTTTAGAAGGGTCTACCTTTGCGTATACTACTTTTTGATTTTTTGTTAGCTTACTCATTTTCGCAGGATTTATTAGTTAACATCGTCGGGAAATGCTCCTGAAACAGTGATACCCATACTTCTTGCTGTACCCGCAACCATAGACATGGCCGACTTAAGGGTAAATGCATTCATATCGGGCATTTTATCTGTTGCTATAGCACGGATTTGTTCCCAAGTGACAGAGCCTACCTTCTTTCTGTTAGGTTCGGCAGATCCTGACTGGATCTTCGCAGCTTCTTTCAACTGTACGGCAACGGGGGGTTGTTTTACGATAAATATAAAAGATTTATCGCTGTAAACAGTGATAATGACAGGTAATATCTTACCAGCCTTATCTTGGGTGCGAGCGTTGAACTGCTTGCAAAAATCCATTATGTTTACACCCTTCGAACCCAAAGCGGGCCCTACCGGTGGTGAGGGATTAGCTGCGCCGCCTTTAATCTGCAATTTAATGAGAGCGGCAACTTCTTTAGCCATAATGTTTATTGTTTATTCTTTTACTACTTGAACAAAATTTAACTCCAAAAGAGTTTTCCTTCCAAAAATTTTCACCATAACCTTCAGCTTTTTCTTGTCTTCGATTATCTCTTCTACAGTTCCGTCGAAACCATTGAAAGGACCATCAATAACTTTCACAGCTTCTCCTGTGATGAAAGGAGTGATATTCTCTTCCTCCATATCTACAAGCTCGTCTACGCGTCCTAAAATGCGGTTGACTTCAGACACGCGAAGTGGAACAGGTTCTTTGTCTTTTCCAGCTTTTTCTGTCAGAAAGCCCGAAACATGGGGCAGATTCCTTATGAGATGTTGAATCTCTCCGGTCAGGGCAGCTTCTATGAGAATGTAGCCGGGATAGAAAATTCTCTCCATGCTCACTTTTTTACCATTTTTTACCTGGTAAATTTTCTCTGTGGGAATAAGTACCTGGGATACATAGTCCTGGAGATTCAATCTCTTGATCTCGTTCTCTATGTACTCTTTAGCCTTTTTCTCTTTTCCACCGGCAGCTCTGATGACATACCATTTTTTGGAAATTTCACTCATAAGTTTAGTACAACATCTTGTAAATAAAAGTCATAATGTTTCTGAACCCAAGGTCCATAGCAAAAATGACCAAAGCAAAAATAAGTGAAGCTATCATAACAACGATAGCTGAACCTTGCAGCTGACTCCATGAAGGCCAACTAACTTTTTTTACCAGTTCAATGTACGATTCTTGAAGATACAACTTAATCTTGTTCATTTTTTTTTGATTATCGTCTGAAACAAAGGAAGCAATTTCTGTCTCATCCGGATTATTTACTACTGGAGCGTAACCCCCGGTATTGCAGGGGCAGAGAGATTCGAACTCCCATCAACGGTTTTGGAGACCGCTATTCTACCCTTGAACTATGCCCCTAAAATATCAAGTCAGTCACCCCGGTAGGTTTGACTGACTTGTTGTAAATTTAGTCTAGGATCTCAGTTACCTGACCTGCTCCAACTGTACGGCCACCTTCGCGGATTGCAAAACGCAAACCCTGGTTGATAGCTACTGGATAGATAAGTTCAACTGTAATGGTAACGTTATCACCTGGCATTACCATCTCTGTTCCTTCCGGAAGCATGATCTCTCCAGTAATATCCAATGTGCGGATAAAGAACTGAGGACGATACCTGTTGTGGAAAGGAGTGTGACGGCCACCTTCGTCTTTCTTAAGAACGTAGATCTCTGCCTTGAACATCTTATGAGGAGTGATAGTACCTGGTTTGGCAATAACCTGACCACGTTTGATATCTTTCTTGTCAATACCGCGAAGAAGAAGACCTACGTTATCACCTGCTTCACCTCTGTCAAGAATCTTACGGAACATCTCAACACCTGTAACAACAGATTTTCTTGGCTCTTCACCAAGACCGATAACCTGAATTTCTTCACCTGTCTTGATAACACCTGTTTCAATACGACCAGTGGCAACTGTACCGCGACCAGTGATCGAGAATACGTCCTCAACAGGCATAAGGAAAGGTTTTTCGTTTTCACGAGGAGGAATTGGAATGTATGAGTCTACAGCATCCATAAGTTCCATAACCTTAGCTTCCCACTGAGGGTCACCGTTAAGCGCACCAAGTGCAGAACCGCGGATTACAGGAGCATTGTCACCATCATATTTATAGAATGTAAGAAGTTCGCGTACTTCCATCTCTACAAGGTCAATCATCTCAGGATCATCAACGATATCAACTTTGTTAAGGAATACAACGATCTTAGGAACGTTTACCTGACGGGCAAGAAGAATGTGCTCACGTGTCTGGGGCATTGGACCATCAGTTGCAGCTACCACAATAATGGCACCGTCCATCTGAGCAGCACCTGTAACCATGTTTTTAACATAGTCGGCGTGTCCCGGACAGTCTACGTGTGCGTAGTGACGTGTTGCTGTAGAATACTCAATATGTGCAGTGT
>JGI24731J21663_1002224_pt1 | contig 12427 bp, 8 predicted proteins | sample EPASupsiteHSE605_FD_21663 | JGI IMG/M metagenome (IMG submission 21663) | reverse complement strand
AGCGCGGCGATGTTCGCGAGCCGGACGAGGGTGTCGAGGTTGTTGCAGAGGACGACGTCGACGTCCCGGCGCTCCGGCCCAGTGGGTGAAGGTCTCGACGAACGCCGAGGTGCCGGCCGGTGCGTCCTTCGCGAAGAACTCTCCTTCTCCGGCGCCGGCCGAGAAGCGGTGCATGGTTGGTGATCGGCCTCACGTCAGAAAAATATGGAAATCTGTACAGGCTACCGTCGTTGCGGAGAGACGGGGAGGTGCTCGGGGGCAGGGTGGATTGGGCATGAGACTAATCCCGGTAATTTTTTGCAGCTGACAGAGCCCGGCTAAAAATATTCCGACCCGCACCTGCTTCGGGCGGAAAAGAACTCCAGCTATTTAAATGCGGCTCACCGTGAGATCACTTCTCACTCACCTGCTCGTCCCAGCTCCTGGCGCGGCCTTCGCCGATCAGAAACGGCAGAGCGGTGTCAACCAGCTGCGGCGCGAGGCTCATCTCGTAGTGCGTCAGGTCCGGTATGATCGCCAGCCGGTTCTGCGACATGTGTTCGCGCTGCCAGCCGGCATCCTTGAGTCCGCCGCCGAGCAGCTGGTAGAACTTCACCGCATGCTCCAGCCGGATCATGTCGCTGTCGCCGTAGATGAGCATCACCGGCATGGTCAGCTTCCTGATGTCCGCCGACCAGTCGTACGCCTTCCGCATGAATGCGCCCATCCTGTCGAGCAGCTTTGGAAACTCCTCCGGGTGTGGTGCAATCGCCACGTACGACGTGTACATCGGCGTCTCTTTCATCTGCTCCGCCATCGCGGAGCCGACTGCCGCCTGCTGCGGCAGCATCTCGGGATAGAACCCGTCCTGCGCGAATGGACAAGAGGCCAGCACCATGCGGCGGACCATCTCCGGATGTTGGGCGGCGAACTGGAACGCGACGCCGGCGCCCATCGAGTAACCGAGCACGTCGACCTCGTCGTAGCCAAGTCTCTTCAGCACGCCGGCCATGTCGTCTCCCATGTCGACCAGGCTGATCTCGCGCTCGCCCAGTTCAGTCCCTCCATGGCCCTGCAGGTCGACGCCGATCACCTGCCGGCGCTCGGCGAGTCTGGAGAGGTTGGCACCGAACATCTCGATCTGGCCCAGGCCGCCGTGAAGCAGCAATAGCGGCTCGCCGGTGCCGTAGACAGCGTAGTAGTACTTGATTCCGTTGACCGCGGCATGGCCGCTTCTGGTGGGCTCGGGCGTTGTGGTTTGCATGGTCGGCGTCTCCGGTGCTGCCTGATGGATGCTCGGGGCCACAAAAGCTGGTGGCAACAGTCGTAAGCACTGCGGGCAGCGTCTTCACGGGCATGGTGGTCTCCCGCTCAAATCGTTTGTGGTGCTCCAGGGACGAACTTCTCGCAGTGGGGTTTCTGAGAGTGTAAGGACAGCTTGTAGCGGAAAGAACGCTCAGTTTTTTTTACCTCTTTTTCTCGAGCCGTGATCGTCCGATTTCGAGATGCCGAACTCTGATTTATTGGATAGGGGAGCGTCCCGAAAAGAATTCAAAGATTTCCAACGGAGCTCATTTTTACAAATCCTCCAGTTCCATTAATCGAGATAACTAAAAAAATTAGTCATTCACGAATTCTTCGATTTTTGATTCTAAACGAGAATCAATGTCATCCATTGTTTTTATTGATCGAGCTCGGGAATATTCATCAATTGTTCCAAATTGATTGTTATCCAGTAGATCAAGATACGAGTATGGATTACTTGTTATTAACTTATTATAACGTTCTCCATGGTCTTTTGCAAGCCATCCTACTGCCGCTACAATACCAATAGAAATAAAGAACGCTTTAAAATCTGATGATATCGTGGCCAAGTAACTTGCAACAGGAATAGTAATTGGAAGAGACACAACTCTCCAACCAAAAAAAGTTGTCCGGCGTAACCCTTTACATGCTTCTCGATATTGTTCTAATGATTCCTGGCATTGTTCTTGCAATGAATATAAGCGATCTTTGAAAACATTGGGATCGCCAATTCCGGATAATTCTTCGATGAGGCGAGACTGATCTCGTAAAAAGTTTTTTTCTCTCGTTTTTATAATCGTCTCGAAACGCTATTATCTCGGAAAATGGAATTTTCTCAATATGTTCGGGAATAAAATCATTTAAGTACAATCTAATTATTCCATTACCTCCAATTCCATCGGATCGATATCTGGAACAATCACTGATTTCACCATCATACTTGATAAATTCCTGAACTGTCCATGCAGGTGAATAATCGGTCAATAAAGATAACTGGTTATTAGTAGCAACTTCCTTCGAGAGATAAATCATGTAATTTTCTATCAAGGAATCATTTCCAACTAACCAATCATCTAATTTGAATAATAGCCCTTTATTGATAAAGTATTCACGTAACTCATGATACACCTTATTTTCATGTAATCTAGTAACTGAAGAGGGAACCAACCCCGAAAAACCAGCAGCTTTATGAGACCATTTTTCAGCTTTTTCAATAAATTTCTCGTATGTTCCTTCAACATAGTCTTCAGGGTTTATTGAGGACACAATCTCATACTCTTCGTTGCATTGTTGGATTTCCTCATGGTCATTGGGTTCGACACCAGGAGGAACAATTCGATAAAGATTGTCATAAAGTAACAACGCTTCCTTAACGAATGCAACATCTTTCAAATCGATATTTGGATAGAGTAATACCGAACTAGGCGACACAGGCAACATAAAAAGATAAAAGTTGATTAATTAATTATTATTGTCGCTTCAGCATCCCTCCTTATGATTAGCATCGTTTTTTTTCCCTCTACTAGGGACGGTCGGGGAAAATTTACGCCTCTCAGTATAGGTAGAAGGTGCCTGCAAGCGTCTTTGTCCTAACTAACATTCGTGGTGGACTAGGAGGAGACCATGCTCGACAAATCAATAAAGCAGCCCATCTGCGGATCATCGAGGCCCTCGGATGGGAGTGGGCTGACGTCGGCTCCGAGAGGACGAGCCACTCGAAGTGGGGCTTAGGAGAACGGGCGGGGGTGGCGTGGAGCTTAGCCATCGCGCGAAGTATCTCCCCGACTTTTGGCTACTCAACAGAGGTGGCGTTGCTATCGGCAGCATCTCGGGAGCTCCCTGAGAGAGTGAATGGACTTATACCTTCCTATGCGGAAAACTGCGACGGCGCCCAGCATCCAGCACGCTTAAAGAATCTTCTTCTCAACTCTCTCTTAATGAGTTCGAGATGGGTGTAGAATCACTCTTTTCCGGCTTGCTCCGTAGGTGCGAGAGCGAAAAGGCAATGTCGATAGATTAAGGCTGAGGTGGTGTAATCACGTTTTCTCAGAGTCCGAGAATATCTTTTCTTTTCCGAATATCTTTTGCTAGAGATCCGAAACCGTTGTCCGATGCGAGAATGTAGGCTTCATCGATCGCTTGTAATGCCTCTGCTCTACGGTCCTGTTGTACGAGGAAACATGCTTGGTTCTGAAGCGATATCGCTAAGTCTTCGACGAATCCGAATCCGCGACATATGCGCTCCTCTTTCTCGAAGAGGGCTGCAGCGCTAGTGGAATCGCCCTTTGACAGGTGAATCTGCGCTTGGTTGCCGTACGCTCGCTGGAGGACGTCGGGTAATCCGATCTCGAGGCAGATCCTTTCCTGCTCCTTAAGAAGTTCCATAGCATTGTCAAGGTCCCCGCGAAAGAGCAAGAGAGCCGCTTGATTGCCGAGAGATATCGCCAACCCTCTCTCAATCTTGAACTCGCGGCAGATCCGTTCTGCCTCTCTGTGATGATTCATAGCTTCCTCGAGGTCACCGCGTGCTCGAAGGATTAGCGCTTGATTCGTGAGGGATGTCTGCAGACCATCGACAAATCCGTGTTCGCGGCAGATTTGCTCTTGCTTTTTTAGGAGATGCATTGATTCTTGGAGATTCCCTTGAGCCCGCAGAATTAGTGCTTGATTGCCAAGTGATTGCTGAAGGCCGTTCACGTTTCCGAGGTCGCGGAAGAGTTGCTCTACCCTTTTTTGTAGTATCATTGCGCCGTCGAGATCGCCTCGATCACGGAGAATCAACGCTTGGTTGCCGAGAGATGCCGCGAGACCGTTGACATGCCCGATCTCGAGGCAGATCTTTTCTGCTTCTTTAAGGCGGATCTTGGCGCCATCATGATCCCCACGCTGATGAGATATGACAGCTTGATTACTGAGCGATAACTGGAGATGAGTAAGATTCCCAGACTCGCGACAGATACGTTCTTGTTCGTTAAGGAGCATCATTGCTTTCTCGAACTCTCCATGAGTCTGGTGGACAAGTGCCAAATTGCCGCACAGCACTTCGCGAGTATCTGGGTCGGGAATATCCGCCATCATCCGCTCCCAGATAGCACCGGCCTCAGTAGAGTGCCCGAGCGATTTTATCAATAAAGCCACTGCATTCCGCTCGACGTCGTCATACGACGGGTCGTTTACCACGTCTGAATATGCCTCTACGACCTTGAATGGCGACATTTTCTCGATTTGCGTCCAGTATCGAAGAATGTCGAATTCGTGGTAGCGACGCACCTCAGCAAAGAACACTGGCTCAGTAAGCCAACCGATGAGGCGCCCCCATTCACCCGCTGCCGCGAGCTGCCAGGGTAGTTCCTCCACCTGCCGTAGATCGAGTGATCGCCCCTTGAAAAACTCGTAGAGTGCAAGGTGTGCATCGATAGCATCGTCTTCGATTGGCAGGTATCGCACGCGCACCGCTTCGCGGAGGTAGTCATGGAAAAACGTTAGAACATTGCCTTTCTCAACGAGCCCGTACTGTAACACGTTGAGAAAGGGGGCCCATGCCGCGTCGGGAATAGGTCGTCCACCATAACCAAGCAGATATTTAAGCTCGTTATGGGACAAACCTCGACGAGATGCCCATATATATCTACAAAGATCTCTGACGAGTCTGGGGCGATCGCGTTCGTAATCGTGTTCATATCTAGCAAGGATAGCTTCGAAGAGCGCCGGAATCGTATTTATCTTCAGATAGGCTGTGATCTGATCGGGTAGTCGGGAATACCTTCCATGAACCCGAAGCTCCTCGAGCACGGCGCGGAGAAAGAGTGGATTCTGTGTCTGTTCCGCTGCCGCGATCCGGTCTACCTCGCTTGGCGATAGTTCGCGGAAGAATCGGTGGAGATAGCAACGAATAACTTTCTTCCGCTCCTCGAACGTCAGCGGTTCGACTATCAACTCAAGCCAGTTCCGCTGTCGAATCGCCTCAAATAGTCGACCCGGCAGTGTTGATACGATAAGCCGAATCCCTGCTGGCATGACGAGAGGGAGCCAAGTGAGATCAAGCGCACCGTGCAGGTCCCCCAGGTGATTCAGAGCGTCGATGACAAGCACAACCCGACCCTTCGCAGCAGCCATCGCGAGCCAACTCGGGAATGCAGCGCGGATAGCGGCGTCATCGGCTGGGAGCTCCACCATCACTCCAAGGCGGCGCCGAAATTCGCCCATGAATCGCCGTAGCATTGCAGTCAGATCTGCCGAGTCTGAAGTGGCGCCGACGAAGTGGCGGATAACAACTAAATCAGGGTTCCGGACACCATGCCGATCAGTCCAATGGGCAAGGAGTGCCGACTTTCCAGCACCGGACTCCCCCTTGACGACAAGCGGTAGTCCGTCGTCGTCAGCGTGGGCATCAAGCTGATCGAAGTATGCTTGTCGGGGAACATACACGCCAAATCGTGACCGGGCGAAGGCATCATGTGCCGCTTCCTCGCGGTCGAGCATCGCGATTTCACGGTCTTTGTCGGAGAGGAGCTCTAACGTCCGTGGAGCGAGCTTATCGATCACTGTCATCATGTCGGCACGGATGAGCTGTCCGATTTCAATGGGACGTTTATATTCGCGCACCGGTCTGCCTGAAATTAGAATCTCCTCTTTCAAAGCGGCAAGGCGCTGTCGTCCTGCACGTCCTTGCGGTGATGGATCCTCGTGGAAGTCTGCTCGCTGGTCTTCCGGTAAGGTTTCGATATAAGCCGGATCGCGGAAGTAGAAGAATGCATTTTCGGCAGCCTCCGGATTATTAAGCACGGCATGACGGATCTCGATTTCAGTAACAGACCGTCCGGGATTGTCAAAGAGGTTGGGGAATCTCTTGTCCAAGTCTTTCGGAATATCCGCGTCTGTCGTACCGTACCGCTCCCCTAACATGCCGATGAAACAGGGACGGCATCTATCAATAGCATCCAAGCAAATCTCCAGCAATTGCCCTCCCTTTTCTTCAGGGATACCCCACCGGAAATCGACTTCCCCCCAAACTATACCTCGTGATTCGCAGATTGCGCGGAGCTCAGGGAAGATCCGAAGCGTCAGCTCGTCCCGCTCAGCGAACATATCACGAAACGTCGAGGAGACGAAGACCACGATCCGCTTCTCTCGAGAATCCATCGATCGGACCGGATCAAGACAATCTTCCTCGGGTATCTGTGAATACGTGACGTCACCATCGGCAATCTTGCCGAAGCTGCGACGTTCTTCTCCCCGGCTCCCTAGGGACAAGACATACACCTCTTATGGTTTCTACGGTTCGGACACAATAGATATTGTCATATTTTCCCTTCCGTTTCCCTTGCTCTCGAAGGTGGGTGGATAGCCCTTTTTTCGTGTGGGAAAACGTCGGAAGGATTTTCGAATTACGCCTCTATACGCGTGTGCGAATCTACTGCTTATTTCTGGAATAATTGTTCATCCTTTATCTATTCAGCTAGCATAGCGCGCCGTAATCGAGGTGGGCCTCGCAACAGTCTCGCCTTCACTACCGGCCCGGTCACCGACTCGTCAGGGATCGTGACTTCGTTGCGGGCTGGCTCCGTCCTCGGCCTGGCCGGGATCGCTGGTTAACCGACCAAGGCTCCCCCAGGAAGCCCTATTCTTCACGCCGCCACCGCAACGATACCCTCCCCACACGTTCGGGCTGTGCCAGATCGATCGATTCCCGGGACGAAATCTAATCTGGCTGATTCAGGCACCGAATACGATTTCAGGGCAACGATTGAAATATTTCTCCTGTTTTCAACCGGTGATGAGTGTGCTATGTGCCAGATGTGCCGGCCGGATCCGGAAACTACCTCTATGGTACTCCTCTTCCTGGGGATCTTCCGCCGGAAGTAGCACATCTGGCACAACTGGCACGAGGGCTGGTTGGTGAGAAGATGACGAACGGGAGGTCCCCGACCCGTCCGTGCTGCCGGCAGTCGGCCCGCCGTCGCGCCGGTGTATCCGTTTTTTTCTTGTTAATCCGTGCCACGTCTCTTCCGTCCAACGATCCTGCCCTCGCTCCAACAAGTGGGTAACGCATGACATCCATCGCCGGCTACGCTCGCCGCCGCCTCGGGAGAGATCTGCGTGACACTGAGTCGCTGGCCACCGCGGCCACCATCGCAGCCGACCGGAAGACAGCGCTCTGCGCCGGCCGACCGACTCGTTCGGGATTGGCGACCTGCGTAGGCCGACGCAGACTTCGTCCACGGGACCTTAGAGGTGGCGCGATAAGCGGTCGGCGATCTTCCATGGTCGCCTCGACTAACCGCGCTTAACTTCCTCGATCAACCCACGACGAGAACGACGAAGACGGACAGAGCATGAGACTGCAGCAGTTCGTCGTCCTCCTCGACGCGGAAACAAATCTGGAGTCGTATCATTCGGGCCTGGTCCGGTCGGAAGTGATCCGCAATGCCGAGTTGCAGCAACAACGAGTGCTACAACACTGCTGTCACACTGCTGTCACATCTGCTGTAACTACCGAAGAGCAACGTATGGGCTCGAATGGGGAAATGGAGGGATATCAGCGGCTTTCGGATCGTCATGTGACAGCAGAGCGGATCATTCACCGCAGCCCTCGCGACGGGCACGAAGACGGCGCCTGCTCTTTGTTTTCCAATCTGCTGTCACAGAAAATATCGATATCAATAATCTGGAGGTATTTAGGTAATCCGACGGAGATCCGTCGAGGGATCGAGTGACAGCAGATGTGACAGCACCCGTGACAGCAATGTGACAGCGGCCTGATTGCTGTCACATCCCGACCCCGGGGACTTTGCGGCGCTCGTCGGCCCGACGTCCGGGCCGTGTCCCGCGTGCGGACCGAAACCGCACCATCGCCACGGGCCCAGGCATCGCCGCGACCGTGCCGGCCCGACCGTTCCGGTCGGTATCGAAAGAAAGCGGTCGACTCGTTCACACAGAGCACAGCCGCCGACGCATCCGGGGCTTCGTCCCGCCTTCCTGGTCGGGCTCCGGGACGCGATTGGGACACCCGTCGTTTGCTGCATTTTCTGCATGTTTTCAGTATTTTTTCAGCAGATGCTGCAAACCACGACAGCGCAGTATTGGGGCCGGTTAGCGGAACGGATAGTATATCATCGCGCGTACAGGATCAGAGATCGTTGTTTTCAGCAAATAGGGAGAACACACAGCGTCCGAGAACGTGTGTCCCCGTCGGGTGTGTGTGTCTGCTTTCCGCTATCTGCTGAAAAGAGATCGCGAAAGTCGAGGAGAACAAACGAATCGACAATCCTGTCCCTCAGATGGTTTCGTTTGATTACAGCATCTGCTGCAAACGTGCTGTAAACATGCAGCATATGCAGCAGACGGCCTGGTCCACCCCCTCGCCGGAGTCGAACCGGCCGACGGCGACCCATCGGGGTTGGCGAACCTCCGCGCAGGCTGGCGCGATCGTCGGCTACCGCTCCCGACAGTGGCGCGGTCTCTGCATCGAGCACGGTGTAGCCGGGCGACCACAGAGATCACGACACACGAGGTTGCAGGTTCGGACTGCTGTCGACCAGTCGCAGTGCTCCGAGCGAGCCGGTCAGCACTCGAACACGAACCAGCACACCTCGTTGCGCAGCCGCTGGTCGTCGAGCACGAGTTCGCGGATCTCGTCCGGGAGCTGTGCACGCTGCCACCCGCACTCCCGGCGGCCGGCCTCCTCGCGCTCGTCTTTCGGAGCCGCCGCTCGTGCGGCCCTGATCGCGTAGGCCGCCGCACCCAGATCGTGGGCCGCCACATGGGCCACCACCGCGGCCTGGCCGGCGGCGTGAGCCGCTTCCCTTGCGGCGCCGGACGCCTCTCGGGCCGCGTCGTTGGCGGCCCCGGCGGCCGTACGGCCTTGAGTCATCGTGCACTCGCCCCTCACCCACGCGCGTGTCTGCTCAATCGCCCGGCGCGGACGGTCGTCGCCGGGCCGCGCCTGCTCGAAGAGGTGGAGCACGTGCTCCGCGCAATCGGCCGCCCACACTGCGAGAAGGCGGTGATCGGCGTCCAGGAGGGTGCCGCCACGACGCACGGTGACGAGCCTGGGGTCACGGTTCCTGGTGAGGATCATCCGTTCTCTCCAGTTCCATCGTGGGAATACATGAACGATACGTCTTTGGTCCCGGACGGGAGCGACGGACGCGGGTGTCCTCCGGGAGCCGTACCGGCCCGGCCGGTGTCGTCCTGCCGAGCGGAGGGAGCGAGACCGGTCGATGAAACCGGGGATATCGTCGGGATATCGCAGGTGGCGTATCGCTTCAACTCATCGTCCCCGTTGACCCCCTCCATCTACCGCGAGTCCGGGGCGTAGCGGTTCCTCCGGCGCGAGCAGGAGGAGATGCCTTCATGCCACAAACTCGATTGTGGCAACACGGTGGCAACATCCGTGGCAACATGCAACCTCGACCATACCGGCGTTGATACCCGAAACGAAGAAAAATGTGGTGATTTCTGTCCGGCATATTGCCACAGACCGGATCACAGAGAGCTCCCGCCATCACAGACGGGGGCCATGACTGATCTCTGTTCTCCCGAATCTGTGGCAACATCAAATACTGATCTCTTTAAAATGAAGTTAAATATCGAATCGGGAGACGTTTCGCCACCGATGCTGTTTGCCACAGATGTTGCCACACCGTGTGCCACAGCCTTGCCACAAGCGCGCTTGTGGCAACTCGACCGGCCCCCACGCAGTCGTCGCGTCGATGGCCCCCGCCATGTCGTCAATAGAGAGGTGAAGACTTCCAGGAGCCACACGACGTCTTCTGTGTAGAAGATCGAATTCCGAAGCAGGTCTCACGCCGAGGCCGACGGCGGTCGCGTCGTCACCGAACGGGGTATGCCGGTCGATGAGAAGGCCGGCGCCGGCGATACAGAGTCGTCCGTCGCCGTGGATGCCGCGCACCGGGCGGATCGGAGGTCTGCGTCCACGCTCGGGGATCACGGTTATCACGGTCCGGTCTCCATCTGTTCCTCATGGTCCCCGCTTCGTTCCCGGTACGATACAGCTCGGCGACAACAGACCCCGTCTCGACGAGACCGCCCGGGGCGGCGGGTGCGGCGGGTGCGGCGAGACGCTCAATCCCGTCGCCCCGTGCCCCTCGCAAAGACTCCCTGCCGGTGAGGACGCTGTTCGATATCGGGGGCGCACGATGAAGTGGACTCGGATCGACGTGCCGACCGCTGAGCGAATCCAGCTCGTCGATATCACGGGCGCGGTGGCAGCCGAACTGGCGAGGGCCGGCGTGGAGGACGGCACCTGCCACGTCTACATGCCGCACACGACGGCCGGTCTGACGATCAACGAGAACGCGGATCCGGACGTTGCGCGGGACATCCTCGCCGGCCTCGCCCGCATGGTCCCGGCGACGGGCGACTACCGGCATGCCGAGGGGAACTCCGACGCCCATCTCAAGGCCTCCCTCGTGGGCTCGTCCGTCACGGTGCCGGTCGTCGACGGCCACCTGGCGCTCGGCACCTGGCAGGGGATCTACTTCTGCGAGTTCGACGGCCCCCGGCGGCGTCACGTACTGGTCGGATTCGCCGGAGAGTAGACCGCGGACTGTGGGCGGAGTATCGGCGCTCCTCGCCGCCCCGGCCTCGCCCGCACGGCCTGATGAGGGCGCCGGTGCTGTCCGGGTCCGGTTGCCCCCGTACCGGCCGGCGTGCCGGAGGCGGTGCCAGGCCCTTCACGTCTGCCTGAAACGTCGGTCTCGGAGTCCCGCAACGGCCCTGTCCCGGGTGCGGGTCCGGCGCCCTGCCCTGCACGAAGGCGGTCGTGGGGTTGAATGGTTCGAGAGCGTGCCATCCTCGGAAAAAGCGAAAGGTCCATCGTCGCCGGCGGTGATTTTATGCAACTCGGACCTCGCCTGTCGACGAGCTCCGCCGGAGAGGAAGGAACTGGTATCGTGAACCTGCGCATCGTCATCCCCACCGTGATTGCGGTCGTGGCCGTCGTCGCTGCGGTCGTTCTCGCCGCCGCCCTCATCGCGGAGCGGGAATCGACCCTCGACCGGGCGTGGCAGACCCTGAAGACCCGCGAGTACGTCGACCTCACCCACGCCTTCAACCCCGAGATCCCCCACTGGCCCGGGTTTCCCGCCGAGAACCGGACCACGCTCTACGACTACCGCCCCGGGAACGGCACCCTCGGCAGCGGCTTTCTCGCTCAGTCCTACACCCTCGTCGGGCAGTGGGGGACCCATGTCGACGCCCCGTCCCACTTCGTCGAGGGCCTGCGGTCGGTCGACCGGATCGGCGTTCGAGAGATGGTCCTGCCGCTCGTCGTGCTCGACGTCCACGAGCAGGCGGGGCGAAACCCCGACTACACGGTGACGCTCGACGACGTCCGTGCCTGGGAGCGCCGGCACGGGCCCGTGCCGAACGGGTCCTTCGTCGCCCTCCGGACGGACTGGTCGAAGCGATGGCCCGATGCGGCCGCGATGGAGAACCGGGGAGGGGACGGGATCGCCCACTACCCCGGGTGGAGCCGGGAGGTGCTGACCTATCTCTACGAGGAGCGCGGGATCACGGCCTCGGGACACGAGACGACGGACACGGACCCCGGGACGGCGACCAGCCGCGACGACTATGCGCTCGAGACCTACGTCCTCTCGACGGACCACTACCAGGTCGAGCTCCTGACCAGCCTCGACTGTGTACCCGAGGCGGGGGCGCTCGTCGTGGTCGCGGTTCCGAAACCGGAAGGGGGCTCGGGTTTCCCGGCGCGGGTATTCGCCATCCTTCCCTGATCCCGGAGATCGCCTCGACATCCCCTCTTCGTGCGGCACCTCCTGGACGACCCTCCGGAGCAGGTCGTCACCCATGTGACCGGGACCGCGACCTCCGCTACGGCGCGATCGTCGGCACTGGCCGGCTCTATCTCCCTCTGTTCTCCCGGCTGTTCACGACCGTCATCCGGCAGATGTACGGCCCGGGATGGAGACCGGGGAGGGGCAGGGCCGGCCTCGACCGGCAGGCGTTTGTCCCCGGTGAGATCGCGCCGGAGGAAGCCAACGGGATTGGCAATGAAACGGCCGTGCGCCGGACAGAGGGAAACACGCTTTTTCGTTGCCACGCATATCGACCGTCACCATACCTGACGGACGTGCAGAAACCCAGGGAACGATAGCGA
>JGI24731J21663_1002211_pt1 | contig 12497 bp, 10 predicted proteins | sample EPASupsiteHSE605_FD_21663 | JGI IMG/M metagenome (IMG submission 21663) | reverse complement strand
TGTCGTCCAGTCTGATTTGTACTGTCTGGAAGCACGGGATCAGATGCCTGCCCATCCGGAGGAAGTAGCTGAGGCTCTGAGTGAGGAAATCGGCATTCATAATGGTTGGGGACCAACCCGGATTATCACCGAAAACGGCAAAGTTACCGGGGTGGAATTTCAACGCTGTTTGGCGACCGTTGATGCCGCCGGTCGGTTCAATCCCCAATTTGATGAAGCGGATCGAAAAATCGTGCCCTGCGACGATGTGATTTTGTCTGTGGGACAAGCCACTGTTTATGGCAAGCTATTTGATGGTGACATGGTTAATTTATCCCCACGGAATACCATCGATGTCCATCCGGTCACCTTGCAGACTTCCTGTGACGACATCTTTTCCGGCGGCGATGTTGCCAGCGGACCCAAACTGGCGATTGATGCCATTGCCGCTGGTAAAGAAGCGGCGGTTTCGATCCATCGCTTTGTTCAGAAGGGGCAGTCACTGGTTTTTGGCCGCGACAATCATACCTATACGATGCTTGATAAGGACAATCTCGATGCGCGCATCGATTACGATGGTACCGAGCGCCAACGGATTGCCCATGTCGATGGCAAGGTCTCGAAAACGACCTTTAAAGATTTGCGCGGGGTCTTAACCGAAACCCAGATCCAGAAAGAAACTGCCCGCTGCTTAAGCTGCGGTGCCAGCAAGGTGGATGAGTACCTCTGTGTTGGTTGCGGAGCCTGTACCCTGAAATGTAAATTTGAGGCGATTACGCTGGAACGGGTTTATGATGAGATGGGCTATGAAATCGACGACTTACCCAAAGCAATTCTTAAAAAAGCGGTCGGCCGAAAAGCCAAAATCATGCTGAACAAGGTTAATCCTTTTTCAGAAACCCGATAAGAAACAAACGGATAGCACTACGTTATCGTACCGACCAATTGTTAATCTGTTGTTCGCTCCGATGCGTACAACATGATGTAACAATTGTCGGTACTAAGTTTGTTGTTTAACTAAAGAAACGAGAAAAAGAGGTGTGAGGCCATGCATGAACTGGGAATTGTTTATGAAGTGATTAAAATCGTTGACGAATTTGCGGTGGCTAATGATTTGACCAGGGTGGATAAGATTATTCTGGAGATCGGGCAATTGTCCCAGACTATTCCACATTTTGTTGAAGCCTGTTATCCGGCGGCGGTCAGTGACACCCCCTATCAAGAGACCAAACTGGAAATCATTGTGCTGCCGGCCCTGGGGGAGTGCCAGGCTTGCCATGAAATTTTCAATGTGGTTGACCACCGTAAGATTTGCCCGAACTGTCAGGCGGAAGATTTCAGCCTGATATCCGGCCGGGAATTTAATATCAAAGAGGTCGTCGCCTATTGAGGCGAGCGACCGTAGGTCGAGGTACGTCGCGGGGACGTATCGTTTGTCATATGACCAGTGAAATTTGCTGATATGACAGTCGAAACGTCCCCATGTCATTGTGTCATATGACCAGTGAAATTTGCTGATATGACAGTCGAAACGTCCCCATGTCATTGAAACGTCCCCATGTCATTTCATGTCTTTTTCCTAAAATAAATGCAGCGTCATAATAAAGTAACGATTTATGGGGTACATAAACTATGGTATTATCGATGCTGTGAGAGGTGAATAACATGAACGATCAAATGCTAAGGACTAAGTTGAATAAGCCCGAATCAGCCACATAATATGTCCCTCGAAAGGATGTCGAAAAGAAACTCAGTGACAATGTCCATGCTGGATTAATTCTGGTTTCTTCCTTTGCCGGTTCTGGAAAAACAACAATCATCAGTGAGTGGATTAGGCGCGAGCATTTTAACTATGTATGGTATTCGCTGGATGACCGCGATAACGATTTAAAATTGTTTTTTATTTATTTAATGGAAGGAATAAAGGATTTTGATCAATTGATTGCCGGCGACTTACGGCAACTATGGGAATCTTTTGAATCGATTGGTTACGATGCATTTGTACGAGCATTCATCACTCACCTCCACCGTATTGACAAAGAATTTGTGCTGGTCCTTGACGACTATCACATAATCGAAAATGAAAAGATCGACACTTTTATTAAGTTACTGATTGAGTATCTGCCGTTAAAAATAAAATTGGTCATCATTACCCGTGAGGACCCCGCTTTTCCGCTCTCAAAGTATCGTGTCAGCAATAAAATCCTGGAAATTCGCATTGCGGATCTTAGATTTACGAAGGAAGAAGCAGCGACTTTTTTGGCCAACCAGCTGCGGCAAGATATCGATGAAGAACATGCGGCACTGCTGACAAAACGAACCGAAGGTTGGATCGCCGGTCTTCAGCTTGCAGTGTTGTCCATGCAGGGATTAAAGGATATCAACAGTTTTATTAAAGATTTTTCAGGACGCCACACTTATGTGATGGATTATCTGATCGAAGAAGTTTTAGAAAAGCAGTCTCAGGAAGCAAAAGAATTTTTGCTGAAAACTTCTATCCTGGAATATTTCTCTTTTAATCTTTGTGATTCACTCTTGGATCAAGGCAATGGATACAGCAGCAGGATGATCGCGTATCTGCAGCAAAGCAACTTATTTTTAATCCCTCTTGATCAGGAACGAAAGTGGTATCGCTATCATCATTTATTCAGAGAGCTGCTCAGGCAGCGATTACCCCAGTTTATTCAAAGCATGGGTAACATCACCGTAGAAGAATTGCATTGCAGAGCCGGATATTGGTTTAATAAAGAAGAGATGTCGATTGAAGCCATCCACCATTACCTGGCAGGGCAGTCATATGATCAGGCGGCCGCCCTGATCGAATGCAAGTGGGCAGAGATGGACGGTCAGTCGCAATCATCTTCCTGGCTGGCCATGTCAAGACTGCTGCCGGAAATTATTATCGAAAATAAACCGGTTCTGGCGATGGGTTATGGTTGGGCCCTCATCGATACTGGCGATCTGCAGGGAAGCAAAAAATGGCTTGCAAGGGCTCAAAAGCTGTATGATTTTTATGCTAATAATCCTGAAAAATTGCTTGTTTCTGACATGGAACAGTTTGAACTGCTCCCGGCAAAAATTGCCGCTGGGTATGCGTATATTGCCGCGGCAACAGCAGATATTGAAGGTATCGTTAGGCATACCAATGATGCTTTAGCTAAAGCATCCCCGGATCAATACCAGATAAGGGGTATTATCGCCATGCTCTCCGGTTTCGCCCATTGGACATCAGGCGATCTTTTGGCCGCGGAGAAGATAATAGTCGATATGGTGCATACTGTCGGTAACAAGGTAAATGATTTGACGATTAACAGTTTTTATCTGGCCCTCGGCGAATTATATATTCAAATGGGCCGTTTAAAGGATGCGAAGTCGCTCTTTAAAAACACAATAAGTCAAGTTGATGGGGTCAGCAAGGTGCCAAGTCTGCTGGCAAGTTTATTCTTAGGGTTAGCCAATATCGCTTATCTTGAAGGCAATAACCAGGAAGTTTATCAGCTGCTGAAAAAAAGCAGGGAATATGGCCAAAATTATGCACTGATGGACTGGGAATACAAGTATTATTTGTTGTTTGCGAAGCTCTATGCCAGCGAAGGGCTTTTTGATATGGCCCTTGACAGCATTTATGAAAGTAAGAAAGTCTACTTTGTTAATCCTATTCCCGACTATTGTTCCCTAGAAGATATGGAACGTTTAATCCAGGTTAGAAAAGGACCAGGAATACTGTTGTCAGACGATCAGTTAATGGTAGATTCCTTTGAAACCAAAAGTATTCCATATCTTGCTGAGTTCTCAGCAGCGGTCTATACCGAGAAAATTCTTACCGAAAATGCGGCTCCTCCAATGTTAAAAAAAGCCGGCAGTATTTGCAAGATCCTCATTGAGAGTGCAAAAAAACAAAAAAGGACCGGCCATCGCATTAATTATCTGGTGCTTGCAGGTAAAGTAAAGGAGGCTGAAGGTCAGCTTAACGAAGGTCGATTACTTCTTGATGAAGCCTTGGTTTTAGCAAAAGATCAGCATTACCATCGACCTTTTCTTGAGCATCTTTCCCCGGATGAGGGATTAAACTATGTTAAGAAAGATGTGCTGCATTTAAAGAAGGAAATGGCTAACCAAAGGTTGATTGAACCGCTGACAATCAGAGAACTTGAGGTTCTGTCACTTATTGTCAACGGCTTATCCAATCAAGAAATATCAAACCGACTGTTCCTGGCGTTATGCACGGTAAAGGGATATAATCAAAATATTTATGCCAAGCTGGACGTTAAGAGAAGAACCGAAGCTGTTGCAAAAGCCCGAGAACTCGGTCTGTTATAACCTACCAAATTGAGATCTCAATCCTACTTAAGTAGGTGGAACTGCCTCCTAATCAGTAGTATTCTAAGAATGAATTAAGAATACAACGGCTTAGGAGGTTTTTTATGATGCATCACTAAATATTAATTTAAAGCGCACTGTCTTGTTTATTGTATTCGAATGCTGGGGGAGGTAAAGTGACATGTCCAATCAATACCACAAAAAAATTGATTTAAGCAGCATGAGAATTTACCAAATCAGAATTGAAGGTCACTTAAGTGTTCAGTGGACAAACTGGTTTGAGGGTTTGACCGTGACACTGGAAGATAATGGAGATACAACAATTACAGGTACAGTAGCCGATCAGGCTGCATTACATGGATTGTTAAAAAGAGTACGCGATTTAGGACTGGTGTTGGTCTCGGTAAATCAAATTATGACAAAATGATTGTCGAAAAATTATATAAGGAGGATTATTAATAATGAAAAACTTACAAAAGCTCGGTGGGTTTGCGGCATTTTATCTGGCAATAGCCTATTTAGTAACAATCCCAATATTTATTTTTATACTCGATTATCCAAATATTGTTGAACCATCTCAAAAGATGGATTTGATTGTCAATCAGCCAATGTTAATGTTCTTAACAAATATTATTTCGTACGTGTTCTTTGGCTTTTTTCTGATTCTCTTGAATTTGTCACTTTATGAAAAGCTAAAAGATAAAACCCCTAATATAATGAAGGCCGCTACTGTTATCGGGATTATCTGGGCGTGTTTGCTGATTGGCAGTGGCATGGTGGCAAATGCCGGCATGACCCAGGCGATTGCATTATATCAGGGCAATCCGGTCCAGGCTACAACATTATGGCTAGGAATTGAAGCAGTAGCCAATGGAATGGGTGGACAGAATGGCGAAATATTAGGGGGCGTCATGACATTGTTAATCAGCATTGCGGGACTCCGTGGCGGCTTGCTGTCGAAGAGTTTGAGTTATTTAGGAATCATCCTTGGTACTGTTGGAATCATTTCAATCGTTCCTGGATTAACCGATCTTTGTAGTGTCTTTGGCTTGATTCAAATTATCTGGTTTATCTGGATAGGAGTTGTCCTATTAAAACAAACCCAAATGAAGGCTGTTTATAATTTGCGGGAATAATCAATTAGATAACATCAAAATAGGATCAACCAGTTATTTGTGATTGGTCCTATTTTATTTTAATAAATAATTCTCAATAAATGATTATTAATGAAATCCTTTTAGCTTTATTTTTCAGGGAATTCTGGTATACTGGGGTTAGTTTAAACGAAACTAATAAAAAGGAGAACTTATGCCGGATAAATTATTTAACCTGGAAGACTATTTTAAGCGAATTCATTATACCGGGGGCAGCCAGGTTTCCGCCGAAACCCTGAAACAGCTACATCTTGCCCATGTGATGACAATTCCCTTTGAAAATCTCGACGTTTTTGCAAAGAAGAATATTTCTCTGGATCTTGACGATCTTTTTGAAAAGATGGTGAAAAACCATCGCGGTGGCTATTGTTTTGAAATGAATAGCATCTTTGCGGTGGTGCTGACCGAGCTGGGCTTTCCGGTCACCCGGCATCTGGCCCGGGTCTACCACGAAGGCTTTGACAACTCAGGGAAATCCCATATGGTGTTGCTGGTGGAAGCCGATGGTCAGCAATGGGTCTGTGATGTGGGCTTCGGGGGCAACAGTCTGGCCGCACCGCTATTATTTGAGGAAGGGTTGGAGCAGGAACACCTGGGTCGTGTCCATCGGGTGATGGCCGACCCGGTTTATGGTTATCGGGTGGAGTTTAAAACCGCCGCCGGTTTTGAACCCATCTACGCCTTTACTTTGGAAGGCTGCTGTCCGGCGGATTATCTGATCGCCAATCATTTTACTGCCACCTACCCGGAATCCTTTTTCAGGCAGGCCCAGATGTGCGCCCTGGTCACCGCTACCGGCAAGATCACCTATTTTGACGGCCACTTAAAGATCATCGATGGCGAAGTGATGACCGAAACTACCATCAGCGGCGATGCCGCGATCAAAGACACCTTGAAAACCTATTTCGGGGTGGAACTATCTTAAAAGCTGGTACTAAAAAAGCAACAAGCCTTAAATCGGTTTGTTGCTTTTTTGCGTCTAGACGTGGCTTATTGCTGGGTGGCCAGGAAGGCATCAATTTCTGCGGCGGTGGGCAGCGATGGCTGCGCACCCAGCTGGGTACAGGTCAGGGCGCCAGATGCACTGGCATATTTGGCCGCTTCTACCAGGTCGCCCATTTCGACAAAGGCTTTGGCCAGGGTTCCGGTGTAGGCATCGCCGGCGGCGGTAGGATCGATGGCGTCAACTTTGTAGGGTGGGATCATCATATCCAGGCCATCGCCATAGATATATGAGCCGCGATCCCCCAATTTAAGTACTACAAATTTACAGCCGTTGCGTTCCATCAGTTTTTTGGCAGCGGTCCGACAGGATTCTTCATCAGCGGGATAGATGCCCACCAGAGCTTTTGTTTCGGTTTCGTTGGGGGACAGGATGGTAACCGGCGGCAGTTTTTCCAGCGGATAATCCTGGGCCGGGCCGGCATCCAGAACCGTGATGATACCTTTTTTGTTGGCCAGCTCAATCGCTTTGGCATTGGTTTCCAGGGGGATTTCAAATTGCAGCAGGACGGCATCAAAGTCATTTTTAAATACTTTTTCCAGTTCATCGGGAGGGGTCAGCATATTAGCGCCCGGGAAGATAATCAGACGATTTTGGCCACTGTCTTCCAGGGTGATGGCCACGAAGCCGGTATTGGCACCTGGTTTGGTAATCGTAAAGGTGGTGTCAACCCCTTCTTTTTTCCAGCAATCCAAAAGGAATTCGCCGTTGGCATCATCGCCGATGGTGGCATAGGCTGAAACCTGGGCTCCGGTCCGAGCTGCTGCTACTGCCGCATTGCTGCCCTTTCCTCCGGGCGCATTGCGGTAATCGTGCCCTAAAACACTTTCACTGGGTTCTGGTGCACGTTCACACCGAAGAATTAGATCCATCATTACACTGCCGACTAATAGAATTTTAGCTGCCATAAATAGCCTCCTTTAAAATTTGCCAGGTTATCCCAGAGAAATAGAATTGATCAAGCTTCGGGGCAACTAACAGACCAGAAGTCGAACAGATTGATCCCACTGGTATGAAAAATTTACATAAATCCCGGCGGTTTGTTTACATATGCAAACATTATCACGGGATGAAGACGCTGTCAATGGAATTGAATGGAAAAATATTAACGTCAATCTGGAAAAAATTGAGCTATCAAAAATTGAAAGGAGACTATTTTGTATCGTTTTTTTTGGCATCATCGATAATCGGTTAACATAAATTGACAGGTGTGACTGGATTTAGGAAATAAAAGGTGATCGGAGTTTTATATTTGACAAAATCCCTGCTTTTGTTTAGAATGAGTTCAGTGAAAATTTCTGTGAAAGTCAGCTTGGAGAGCGGTAGCGTCGAGGCATTGCGATAGACGCTTTTTTAAAGCAATTTATTAATGATGATTAAACCCCTATTGCTATACAAATAATGAGAAGAAAAACAGGAGAAAATGGATGAAGAAAAAAATTTCAAAGCCGTTATTGATCGGCGGCATTGCTTTGCTGATCGTCATTGCTTTGGTGATCGGCATTGTGCTGATGATGTTTGGCGGCGGTAAAAAAGAGGTTAGCACTGATCCCTTAAACCTGTACAGCAAGGTGCTGGTGGGAATGCCAAAAGAGGAAGCCGAAAAAATTCTGAAGGTTGAAGGAACGGCCAAAGGGAAGGGCTTTAATTATATCGATGAAAACACGGGCTATGGGGTAACGGTGAGCTATGATACTGTAGCCACAGATGCCGCAGAAGCGACTACCGAAACAGATTCGGAAGAAGCCCCTGAGGTGGCGGTGTTTAAACAACTCTACGTACCGGACGATACCTATCTGGATGCCCTTGTCAATGCCAATGTGACGGCGGATCAGGTTAAGTCCCTGAAAGAAGGGATGCCCTATGAGGAGGTCAAGACCATTTTAGGTGGGGTGGACGGCGTCGAAATCAATTCCGCCTACAATAAAAAGGATGCTACCAACTCCTACTCGGTGATGGCCTGGATCAATCCCGACCGATCGGTGGCCTATCTGACCTTTCTTGGTTACAAGGGATCTCTGAAAGTCTTCGAATTCCGCCCGGGGGAATAAAAAAAGCGCAACCAGTGGCGGTTGCGCTTTTATTTATTCGCTTTTTAGAACTGCGATAATTTCGTCAATAATCGAGTTGGCTTCATCATAGGGAATCTGGCAGGTGCCGACCATATGATGACCACCACCGCCGTATTTGAGCATCAGTTTACCGATGTCAGCGGTGCAGGTACGGTTTAAGATGCTGTAACCGCAGGCAACCGAGACATTCTGTTTTTGCTTGCCGTCAACAATCCAGAGGGATACGTTCTGGTCGGGGTAGAGACTGTAAATCATAAAACGGTTACCGGTGTAGATGGTTTCCACATCGCGTAAATCGGTGACAATGACATTATCGTCGATGCGGGTATGAGCCTTGACCATTTCAGTAAAGAGCCGGGCCTGATCATTATAGAGTTCAACCCGCTCTTTTACATCAGGCAATTCAAGAATTTCTGCAATAGTCAGGTTCCGGAAAAGATTGATCAGCTCTGCCATTAACTGATAATTGCTGATTCTGAAATCCCGGAAGCGACCCAATCCGGTCCGGGGATCAGAAATAAAGCCCAGCAGGATCCAGCCAGAGGGGTTTAAGATCTCAACCCGGGATAGATCCCCGGAATCCACCTTATCTACGGAAACGATCATCTCCTGATAATGAGGAAACTTGTCGGCGCCGCCGTAATACTCATATATGATCCGGGCGGCTGAGGGTGCCAGGCGGCTTTCACCGGCAACTCCGGGATGCCACCCCATTCGATCTTGCTCTGAAGAATGGTGATCAAACCACATACCGCAACCGGGTACATAGGGAACATTGGCCAGCACATCATTTTCAGTGGGGGAAAAGAGCCCGTCCTGCAGGTCTTTGGGATGAACAAAAATCCAGTCGTCAATGATGCCGGCTTCTTTCAACAGCATGCCGCAGATTAAACCGTCAAAATCCGAACGAGTAACTAAACGCATATGAAACCTCCTAAGAAAAAATAATAGTAGGCGTTTGCAAAACGCCACAGTCCGCATAATAACGGGATATTTCTGACATAAAAAAATATAACTCCTCACCAGATTGTGATAAAATTGAGTTGCTAAAAAACAAATCTATCAACCTGAAAGGAGTTATATCATGACTATTTTATCACAAAAACAGCTTTCTTTGGCTGAAATTTATTCTGATTGCACTCATTTTTTTGAAAGTGACAAACATCACTTTCTTTCGCTACTGGAAGAGAATCTGAACCTTCACGCGCTGATTCCGCATTCTTTTTATCAGCATTATTACCGCGCTCATGGCCGACATCGGGATTTTGATCTTTGTTCGATTCTCTGGGCGCTGATCCTGCAGCGGATTTTTTCCATCCCCACGGATACACTCCTGATTACTTTTCTCAAGTTTTCCAGAGAACTCCGGGATTTCTGCGGTTTTAGTCGGGTTCCCCATGCGTCACAACTGACCCGTTTCAAAAAAACATACCTGTTGGACTTACAATCGCTCTTTCATCGTCTTGTTGATGTGACTGAGCCGATCTGCCAGAAAATTGATGCCGATAAAGCGATGATGACCATTTTTGATACCTCCGGAATTGAAGCCTACGTCACTGAAAACAATCCAAAATTTGCCAATAAAATTATTAAGCAGCTCAAGGCATTCAAAAAATCTCACCAGCTTGATGACTCCTATGATCCCTATAAGGCTGCTTACGGTTCAATGCCCACGCACGCGAAATCCAATCCGGAAATCAAACAGCTCTACATTAATGGTCATTTCTGTTACGTCTACAAATTCGGCATCATTACCAATGGCCTTGGCATTGTCCGGGATATCACTTTCTATGATGCGAATTTTCTGGCTGATCATCCGGAGATTTCTGTCGAGAAAAAATCAGATTCTCCCGATGAGGACAAATCGCTTCATGATACCAAAGCCCTGATTCCGGTTCTTTCAGACTTCTTTAAAAAGCACCCGCTGATTGTCCCCAAACTTTTCATTGGTGATGCTGCGTTTGACAGTTCAGCGATTTATCAGTCCCTCCTTGGGGAACTGAAATTTGAAAAAGCTTTCATTCCGTTGAATCAGCGTGGTAAACTTGCCTATCCGGATTGTCCGGTTAATGCCGATGGGATTCCCTGTTGTCCAAACGATCCTTCTCTTCCCATGAAATCCGAAGGGCGAGCCAAACGAAAGAACGGCCTGATTCGGTTTAAATTCACCTGTCCCAAAACAAAATGGATCAAACAGGAAGCCGGGAAAGCCAAACGTCAGTGTTTCTGTGAAAATCCTTGCACTTCGTCTTCCTGTGGTCGGATGTTTTACGTCTACCCTGAAAAAAATCTCCGAGCCTACCCCGGAACCCTTCGTGGGACACTCGAATGGGCTCGAATCTATAAGATCCGGGGCGTCGTTGAACAATCCATTAATCACTTCAAAGACAGTTTCTGTCTTGCCAACCGTAAAACTCAAAATGCCGGAACACTTCACGCCGATTTGCTGTTGGCCGGAATTACCCAGCTGATTACTGCAATTCTTTCCGATAATATTCATCAGCATCAGTACTTACGGAGTCTTAAACCACTCGTTGCCTAGTTGGACTTTTTATCTTCTTTGCCAGCTTTTATTTTTGCGCCTTTTTTCTCATCTTCTGCAACATTTTCTTCGCTTTGTTGTTCGTTTCCCTTCCGTCTTCATGAATTCTGTCTGGTTCTTACCCCGGATTTTCTGAGCATCAAATCTTTTTCATTTCGCAATTACCTACTTTGGTTACAAGGTTGAGTTTATTATGACCACCGACCAGCGAATTATCACTGCTGTACGAACCGCGAACGGCGCTTACGTGGATGGTAGCCTGATTAAAGAACTGCTAGGCGATACCCTGTCAAGTGGATTAACAATCACTGAGTTTTACGGAGACAAAGCCTATTTCAGAAAATCAATTCTCGAAAAGATTGACGCAATGGAGGCTGAAGCCTATATACCCGTCAGTGGTTCTGCCTATCGCATTGATGAAAGCGAATTCGCCTATAACAAAGATTCGGATCAATGGTTCTGTAGCCAGGGAAATCAGACGGTCAGTCGGAAATACTATAAGCGGAAGCGCAAAGACTGTAAAAGTGGCTTTCAGGAAGGACATAATTATTACTTCGACGTGAAAATTTGCAAAAGCTGTCCGAAACATGATCAATGTGCCAAAAAGTCGGCCCGCAAAATTCTGAATATTGGGATCAACACACTGGAATTTTATGAAATCTCCCAAAGTCAGAAAACCGATGAATTCAAAGAGAAGTACAAGAAAAGAGCCAGCATTGAAGGGAAAAATGCGGAGCTCAAACGATTCCATGGACTCGGCCGGGCGAAAAGCTACGGTCTGGTTTCGATGTCCAAACAGGCGAAACTGGCAGCCATTGCAGTTAATTTAAAAAGAATAGCGGCCATCATGACCGCTAAATCTTCCTGTTTTTTTGAAATGTTCGTCAGATTTAGAATTCATTTTGTATTCTGAAAATAATTCTCCCGAATTTTATGAACCAGGCAAAAAAACAGGCCTTTTTCACAGGTCCCGGACGTTTCGTTTGTCATATTCATCATTTCACGGCCCGCTCCACCATCATCTTGCCCAGCCCCAACACTCGGCTCAATTGACGGATACTGCCACCGGTTTCCTGCTGAATCTGTCGGATCAGCTGATTTCGCTTGTCTACCGACACTTCTCCCAGATTCCGGTATTCGGGGTTCTGGCTGAGCAGATCAGTCAGTCGTTCATCTGTCCATCTCCTTTTTGAGCGGTTATCCAGACATTGATCCTGGTTTTCTTCCTCAGAAAATCGAATAAAATCTGCTTCTGTTGGAAAATAGTCTTTGATTATCCCACTATCAAGTGACGTTGCCTTTCCATGATAGGCCTGCCTGATCTGATGATAACTGCTCCACGGATATTCTTCCAATCGGGAAGCTATTCCCGCTTTTATGGGATTGCAGTGAATGTAGCGAACCACCGTCATCAGATACAAGTCGTC